>Ga0114959_10000012_pt1 | contig 142819 bp, 128 predicted proteins | sample C_130625_EF_Meta_FD_87317 | JGI IMG/M metagenome (GOLD analysis project Ga0114959, IMG submission 87317) | Freshwater microbial communities from Lake Croche, Canada to study carbon cycling - C_130625_EF_MetaG | ecosystem: Environmental > Aquatic > Freshwater > Lake | place: Lake Croche...
AAAACAAAAAAAAATAGCAAAAAGAATAGAAAATCAAAAAAAAATAGCAAAAAGAATAGAAAATCAAAAAAAAAGACAAATAATAGCAAAAAACAAAACAAACATCGTAATAAAACACACACAAAAATGTCAAACACTTTATCAAAAAAGAAGAAATAGAAAGGTTGTAATTCTATATTTAGAATATTTGCTAATCATTCGGCAAATATAACTACAAACTAAAAATGAATTTTTCTCATGTAAAATAAATTCTTTACATGAGAAATCATAAAAACATTATTATAAATTTTTTTATCATTATATTATATATTATTTATATTACTACAAAATGACTGATTATATTGTATGTATACCATCTTATAAAAGAGCACAAGTATGTAATGAAAAAACACTGTCTACATTGAAAAAAATGAAAATACCTTCCAATAAAATATATGTATATGTAGCAAACAAAGAAGAAGAAGAAGAATACAAAAAAGTCGTGGATAGCACATTATACAATAAATTAGTAGTTGGAAAAAAAGGCCTCGTTCCACAAAGACAATTCATAATGGAACAATGGCCTGAAGGAAAACATATTGTATTTTTTGATGATGATGTAGCCAGTATTGATTTGAAAATGTCCAAGTTCAAAAGTAAATCATTGGATTATTTCTTCAAAGATGCTTTTTTTGAATGTAAAAAACAAGGTTCTTATATATGGGGTGTTTATCCAGTATTCAACCCTTTTTTTCGTAAAGCGCGCGAAGAAATTTCAAATTGTTTGAATTATATTGTTGGTGCTTTTTATGGTATTATCAATCGTCCGAATTTGAAGGCAATACAATTAACATTGACTAAAGAAAATGGACAAAAAGAAGATGTTGAGAGAACCATTAAATATTTTATTGAAGATGGTATTGTTATCCGTTTCAATCGTGTCGGTTTCGTTACAAAATATTATGGTAAAGAAGGAGGATTAGGAACTTTTGAAGCACGATTGAAACCAATGTTAGAAGCATCACAAAAATTGAAAAAGGAATTTCCTGAATATGGTGAAATTTCAACCAAAAAAAATGGAATGACCGAATTTCGTTTGAAGAAAATACTTGCTAGAACTGGTGGTGAAGAAGAAGTTGTTTCTAAGAAATCAAAGACAAATAAAAAACAGAGCAAGAGTGATAAAAATAAGAGTGTTAAGAAACGGTAAATTATTATGATTTATATAATCCTAATAATTTTTTTACTTCTTCTTTCGTGTCCCGTTACCATTAATACTTCGCATACTTCGCATTGTTTTACGATGGCTTTCATAAAAACTTTTAGATTTATTCATTGTTCTCAACCATACATTTTTTCTCAAATAACAAACAATAGACAATCGTTTTGTTTCTTTATCAGATTTCACCATCGGTAAATTTGCGTGTGGTTGGTGAACATCCATAAATAAAGTATCACCTGTTCTCACATCTACACCAATTCCATATTGTGGAAAACAAGTCTCAGCACCTTTATAATAACCTTTTTCTATAACAACCAAATTACCAAATCCATCAACATCGTCACCTTTATCTGTATGAATACTGGTTTGGTAGTTTACATTGGTAGTAATTGTCGTAAACGCTGTGTCTGGAATACGAAAATGTGTTTGGTCAGCTTTTTTACGTTGTAATTCATATTGTTCAGGCGTCATTTTTTTATACATTTTATCAATATCTTGTATCAAAGGAATGGTTTTTTCATATAATTCAGGATAATCCATATTGAAACGACATTCACGAACATCCACTTTCGGTTTTTTTCCTAATTTTTTAAATACTACTTTCTGTATTGGTGACCAGCGGTCGAAGAAACCAAAAATATTTGACATTACTCGTGGATTTGTCCAAATATTTTTTGATTTACTACCACTCGCACTACCACGATTCGCACTTGTATTCATAGCAAATTTGATAACATTATCATAAAAATCATCTATATGTGTTTTAGGCAATACATCTTTTCTAAATCTTAGTAATAATTTTCCTTCATTTGTATAAACATCGGCATTATGATCAATTATATAACTAATATCTTCTTTTTTCAAAAATTTATCCATTTTCTTTTCCATTTTAATATCGTCAAAATTTTTTTCTACTGTGTATATTTTTATTCCATTTTTATTTTCAGTTTTTATAATTGTCATTCTATAATATAATTACAATACATTGAGAAATTATATTTTCATAATATATATATGCCTTCTAATAAAACAATAAAACGTAAATCCAGGTCTAAACCCAGGTCGTCATCCAAATCCAGGAGTAAACCATTATTTAATAAATTATTGAGAACTTTAAATAATAGTCTAATAAAACAGGCAATCCAATTCAATGAATATAGTAATACAATAAATAATAATTTTCTTTTATCTTTAACAAAAACCGAAAAATCATCAATTGAATACTATCAGAACAATTCCAGTTTGATAAATGGTTTTTTACGAAAAGGTTACCAATTTTTTTCCGAATTTAATAAAGAAACTATTTTGAATAGTCTCGGAAAAAGCAGTTTCAATAGTTCAGTAAAAGAATTGATAAAAAAAATTAATTCAATAGATAAAATATTTACTAAAGGAAATTGTACAAAAACAACGCAAAGTACAATTCTTTATAGAGGAAGTGATAAATTATATCCAGGTACAAATAAAGCTTATACATCTTGTAGTAAATCCATTGAAGCATTATTTGAAATGAAATTTGTAAAAGGCGATGTAAATATATTATCTAATGATTGTTGTATCAATGTTCTCATTATAGACGAAAATATACCTTATTTGGACTTAGAAAATAATAGTGAAAGATGGAAATATCAAGAAGAAGTATTGCTACCACGTGGATTAAACAGTGAAATTATAGAAGAAAGCATTATAAAATACAATTCAGTTGATTTTAAAGTATACGTAATGCGAGTTATGTTATCAAATAATGAAACTGTTTATAATGTACCTGAATTACCAAATAACGATAGTGTTGATATCAATAATATCAAATTTATAATAGACGAACAACGAAGTCAAATAATAAATTTATCCAATATGTTTATAGATACAGGAGATTGGACTGATGAAAAAGAAGATATTGATGAATTGATATTATATATTTACGATTTGAAAAAACAAGGTAATTTTACACAGGAAGATTATAGTAAAATTTGTAAAAAAATATTGAATATGTTGAAAAATGCTATTCCAGGAATGATGGAAAGCGCTACTGTTCGCGATGAATGTAAAGTACATTTAAAACCTGCCCTTGATAAAGTGGAAGAAATTTTAAATACTGAAGAACAATTGATAACTCCTAGTAGTTTTATTCAAGTAAAGAAATGTTAATTTTTTGTCTAGATTGAAGTAATATAACTATTTTGAATGAAAAATATAATCTTGTTGATAAAAACTCATAATTTATTATTATAACAATAAATTATGTATAATCCACTACAAAACCCCTATTCTTCCAACCCTAATAATTTATCAATTTCATAAGTATCCAGACCCTGTTTTTCCATATCTTTCTTCTTTTTCAACAACGCCTTTTTATCACCCCTTGATAATTCCTTTTTCTCCTTAACGACTTCTATTTTATTTCCAAGAGAATCAAATTTTTCTTCTTCTTGGTCAAAAGTCAATTTCTTAGCATTTTCCTTTTCCGCTTTTTTTCTCGCCTTTTCTACTTCTTCCATCCATTCTGAACCAAACACACTCAAATTACCAGAATCCAATAACCATTTCTCAGGACAAATTTCCTTGTAAAATTCTTCATTATGTGAAATTAATAAAAGACCACCTTTGAATGTTTTGATAGCACCAGTTAAAGCACCCAAAGAATCTCTATCTAAAAAATTAGTAGGTTCATCTAAAATAACCACATGAGGTAAATTCCACATACAAGCACCTAATACAATTTTGACTTTTTGACCACCAGACAACATACCAATTTTACTATGTTGTGCGAATTGTGGTTCTAATCCAAAATTATCCAAATGTTTTTGAATTTCACCACTGGTTAATTTGCGTTGCCCTAACATATTTTCCATAGCTAATTTCTCATCAAATTCTTTCACCATTTTCTCATATCCCATTTGTACCATTTCACTTTTGGTAAACCATTGTGTAATTTCACTCTCAGATTTACATTCATATTCATTTTCGCGCTTACCAGTTCTTCTACTTAAGATTTCAGCAATAACCAAATATTTATTTTCTTTTGCCTTTTGTTTAATAGCCAATAATTCTTCTTCGCTCAATGTCAAACTATCTTTACTGGTTTGTTCTTTATCATAACCAGCGCGATATCTCCACATAATATATTCAACAGGGGTTTTATCCAAATGATTTTCAATATGATGAAAAGCGTGTTGTGCTACATAAGCAACACGGACATTTGGATGTCTTTCAATAATACCTTTGTTTGGTTCTAATTCGCCGACTAAAATCTTAATAAGTGTAGATTTACCGGCACCATTTACACCGACAATTGCTACTCTAGATGCCATAGATACCTGAATATTAACATCAATCAATTGTGGTTTAACAGCAGTAGGATATTGAAAGTAACAATTCTTCATTTTTAATACGGATTTTGTAAGCGATTTAACACCTTCAAGAGGACCTGGTTCAGGAAAATTAAACGATACATTATCATTTGTTAATTCATAATATTGTTTTGCCTCAGGTTTTTGTTTAACAAAATCGGATAAATTACCACGATAGAATTTCAATTTCATATTTTCGTAATGAGTAATGTTCGTACAAACAGCATCCAAAAATCGTGTATCGTGTGAAACAATTAAACAAGTAGTTTTTGTCAAACCTTTTAAATAATCAACCAACCATTTTATTGCGAACTGATCCAAATGATTTGTAGGTTCATCAAGAAGTAACATATCAGGGTTTAATAACATAGCACGCGTCAACGCCAATTTCATACGCCAACCGCCAGATAAAGCAGTAACTGGTCCGTGTATCATATTATCTTCAAATCCTACATTTTTTAATCCATCTATAATTTGATCGTTTACTATACCAATTTCAACAACTTTTTCGTCTTTTGCTACATATTCAAGAACACTTGTATCAGAATTATTACCTTGAATATCGTGTTCAACATAGACACTTTTCAAATCTTCTGGAAATTCCTGTAAATTTTTATTAGCAATCGCTTTCATTAATGTAGATTTACCAGCGCCGTTTGGACCGACCAAACCATATTTTCTACCAATTTTTACTTTGAATGGTGTTTGATGTAAAAGAACACGAGTACCATAAGCTAATGAAAATACACAATCACATAAGTTTTCCTCATTATCTTCAGGATTATATTCTTCAACTGTAATAGAATTAATAATAATTTCTTTTATTTTATTTATACTATCAGACAGTTCACTAACATCATCTATAACAAATTTCAAATAAGGTTCCATACATTGAACCCAAATATCATCAGTTTTGATTTCATTTTTCACCAAATTCCAAGTTAAATCAATGGAATGGTCTACCAAAAAATTGCGTTTATCTTCAATAATAAATTGAAAAAATGTTTCCTTACAATTATCAATTGTAAAACTATCAAGTGATTTATTGACGCCTTGATTATAAACATTTGTTAAAACATTCTTAGAATTCAAACAAACATTACGAATTTCTACTTCAGCGATTTCTTCATATCCTTTTGTTAAAACAGGTTCTAAAATAGGATAGAAAATTTTTGCGTAAACAGGATTTTTCAGTAACTTCACCAAAGTTTCAATAACAACAGCAGCACGGCGTTGGTAAATCATTTTACGCTCACGCATAGATTTTGTTAATAAAGGGACAAGAAATCCCAAAGTAGGAATATCAATATCATTCACAAAAGGTGTAGATACCAGAGTATCTAATGCTTTTTGAATTTCTTGTGAAGGGTTCAAATATGCTGAAATAACAATCGGAATAAGATGTTTGATATCAACATTTTCAATAGAACTACATACAGAATTAAAAGTATTCAATGTTTGTGTTTTTACTTCTTTTTTAGGGTCACTACTAATAGTGATTAAATTTAAAATAATATCAGGCATATTTTGAGAAGTAACTTGTGGATAATAAGCAGCAAATTTTGCTAATAAAATCAAAGAAAATTGCTTTATTTGCCATTTCATTGATTTCATACCCTCAAATAAATGCTGAGATAACTTAGAAAAACAATATGGATTTATTTTTTGAATAATCAAATCACCTAGTTTCAGTGATTTTTCATTCAATTTAAAATCAGTAGAATAATTCAATATTTGTTCAAACGAACTTAATATGGATGGTTCCATAAATGTTTGATATTGATTTTCTAACAAATTAATTTGCTCATCAATATCAAATGAAGAGAATGTAAATAACTCAGGAGTTTTTTCCATGAAACCACTAGAATATCTTATATAAACACATACCTTTATATAAGTTGAAATAATATTTTATGTTGAAGTGAAATCTTTATAGTGCGTTCTTATAATTAACAACGTATGGATTACCTTTCAAAGCATCTAAGATATCACTATTATTTCTATCCGTGTGAATGCCTTGATATAAATTATTATGACCTTGTAATTGACCCATATTTGCCACGTCAGCAGATTGATATGGCATGGTTGCGGTGACTGGTCTATTATTTTTCAAGAAATCATCGCGATTAATTTGGCGCATATTGATATTGCCATTCATTAAGCTCATATTTCCAGGAACCATTCTACCATCTATAGTAGAACTTTTGACATCATTATTTCGTTGATTGTATTGTGCTTCATATGATTTCATTTGGCGTGTTCTATCACCAGCACCTGCAACACCAGCATAATAAAAATCACCAGTAGTAATTCTATTATTATTAATTGGTTGATGTTGTGTTGTTTCATAAGCACCACCGCGTTGATTACGGTCAACATTCATATGAAATTTAGAATTTTCAGTAGTTTCACGAATAGTAGGGGCTGGTCTATCAGCAGGATTGAATATATAAGATTCCTTTACAACAGTGCTAGGATTTTGATATGGTCTTAATGTGCCTATAACATTTGTTTTTCTGGTAGGGCGTAATACATCTAATAATGGAGCAACAGCAGCACCTAAACTACCGCTTACTAAACCATAATAACTTTCTTGATGGTTAACACTACGATTATTAGGATAAGCTCGTTTTGCTTTCATTTCAAAATCAGCATCAGTAGCATAATTACGACCATTTGCGTTAGCAATAGCTAAAGGAATTTCTCCTAATTGTTGATTATGGGACGGCATATATTCACCAGTAACATATTCGGATGAATTTTGAAATCCAGCAACACCTACATAATCAGTTGTAGTATGTTGTCTTGCTGTGTCTTTATAAAAAGTAGTAGGAATACCTTGTAATGTTTGACCTTTTTCGGCACCAGTCGTAGTAAATAAACGGTCTTGCCCCAATTCAAAATGACGTTCAGGACGGTTTTTTTCCATTCTTCCCATTTGTTCATGAGTACTTATATTTTTGATATAACTATTAGCAGGGCCTTCATGACCAATCATCATTAATCCACCAGCCTTTGGTTTATTTGCTACACGTAAATCATCCGCTGTTTTAGGTAACCAATTTTCACGCATCATCATACCTGAATTAAAACCATCTGCTCCTTGGGTAGTATAACCTAACCCTAAACCAGGGCCAACTTTTTCATCAGCAAATGGTTTAACATTAGCCATTCTCATACTAGGGTTTACACGAGATTGGTAAAAATCCGTCATATTTGGAGCACCATGAGCCCATTGTTGATTTTCAGATGGTGAAAATAAAGGGGCGGTTTCTTTTTTGATGATAGTTTGAGAACCAGAACCAATATAATTGTCTAAAACACTTTCATTAGAATTATTATCTACATGGCGAGAACGAATATTACTACCAAAAAATGGTACCATGTTGTTATGCTGAAAATAGCTACTATCTACTTTTTCACCAGTCAATGAATAAAAGTTACGTTGCGAATTATCAGAAGCAGAAAAAGAATTAACTATATTAGTAACACTATTTGGATCGAAATATTTATCAGTATATACTCCAGCATTATCAAAACGGTTAGTAGTTGATAAAGAAGAAGTTTGGTCAGTTTCAGTGGATAAAACTGGATATTCATTTGGGTAATTACGATTAGGAACATTCGTATTTGGTAATTCGTTTGCGTTATTAGTAAAATTTTCTTTTTTTTTATTTTGATTGGTTACTACATATAATAATCCAAGAGCAACACCAGGAATAGCAAGTTCCATAATTCTATATTATATAATTATAATACATTTATATAATATTTTTGATTGTTTCTTTAAATTCTATTAAATCATCGTATTCTGTTCTCATAAAGTGTTTTTAAACATTCTTGTTTATTCCCATTCATACAAAGAGAGTGTCCAGATAAATAATATTGTGTATTTTCTGTACCTTCAATAATCGGTATGGATGGAGTAAATAAATCTTTTTCTAAAATACGTGTTTGTATATTTTCATGAAAACCTTTTTCAAGTCCATTCAATGGATTTAATAATGGCGTTTCCCAATTGCTATGTTCTAAATCTCTAAACATCCAAGCTGGATGACTAGCCCGACTTTCTTCAACAAATGGTTGAGAACTTCTATAAGATGGTTGAGAAGTAGGGACAGAATGTATTCTATAATCATTAACATCTACTAAATCTCTATTCATTGGTCTAGTAAGACCAAATAAATCACTTTCTAAATTCACAGTATTATTTCTGAAATTCGCACCCCAATATTGTAAGCGTAATTGTGGGTCTTCAAAAAAAGGCAAATCCATTCCATTTCCAGGAGTATCTAAAAAATATCTCCCACTAAATGTGCTTTCTTCTAATTGTTTTTTTATTCTAGCAGGGTCATCATGAAATCTTGTAAAAGACATATTTATATTGTTAAGTTAATATATATATGGAAAAATAAATTAACAAAAAATTAATTAAACAATAGAGAACTTATTATTATAATAAAAAATTTTTAGCAAATGCCTAAAATATGTCTAAATATGATTGTAAAAAATGAAAGTAAAATAATAACCCGTTTGCTGAAATCAGTATTGCCGTTGATAGATAGTTATTGTATTTGTGATACAGGTAGTACTGATAATACAATAGAAGTTATACAAGATTTTTTTAGAGGAAAAAATATAAATTCCGGTAAAATAATTGTAGAACCGTTCAAAGACTTTGGTTATAATAGGAGTTATGCGTTGAAACAATGTTTGAATATGGATAATGCTGACTATATATTGTTATTAGACGCAGATATGATTTTGGAAATAGATCCTATGTTCTCAATTGATGATTTTAAAAATAATTTAACCTATGATGTATATAATATTTTTCAAGGTTCTCCATCCTTTATTTATAGGAATACTAGATTGATAAGAAACAAAATTGGAATGTCTTATTGGGGCGTAACTCATGAATACTTGAACTCGCCCAATGGTTCAACTACTTTTACTATACCAAAAAATCAATTATTTATAAACGATGTAGGCGATGGTGGTAGTAAACAAGATAAATTCTTGAGAGATATTCGTTTATTGGAAAAAGGGTTAGAAGAGAACCCGAACAATGACAGATATACATTTTACTTAGCAAACAGTTATAAAAATTCAGGTCAATATGAAAACGCTATAAAAACATATAAAAAACGTATCAATTTAGGTGGTTGGCATGAAGAAATATGGTATTCTTATTACTCAATTGGGCAATGTTATAAAGAATTAGGAAAAATGAAAGAAGCGATTGCTGCTTGGATAAATGGATATGACACTTTACCAAATAGAATTGAGAACCTTTATGAAATTGTAAATCATTATAGAACAACAAATAAAAATACATTAGCATATACTTATTATAATTTAGCAAAATATGAAAGAAACAGAAAAACCGAGTTTGATAATTTATTTTTAGAAAAAGACATTTATGATTATAAATTGGATTACGAATTATCAATTATAGGTTATTATTGTAATTGGGATAATTATGATTTAGCCAAAGTAAGTATGAATATTTTATCAAATACAACTACAATTGATTATATTTTTAAAAACGTTCTCAGTAATTATAAATTTTATACGAAAGATATAGCCAATATTCAGTTTAAAAGTACACAACAAAATGAAAATATAAAAAAAATTATCAGTGTTTTAAATAAAAATACAGAAGAAATATTTAGAAGCATGAATATAGATAATGGAGAATTTGTCTCAAGCACTCCTACTATGTGTTTAAATAATAACAATGAATTAATTGTAAATACTAGGTTTGTAAATTATATTATAAATGAAAAAGGAGAATATATAAACAAAGAGAAAATACAAACGATCAATGTAATAACAAATTATAATATAAGTGAAATAAGTAATATTACAAAAAAACAAGAATATATTATGAATTATAATAAAAAATATGATGATATTTATGTTGGATTAGAAGATGTTAGAATAGTTCAACATAATGATAAAATACATTATTCATCAAATCGTGGGTTAAAGATGGGTAATATGGAAATAGAATATGGAATAATTGATTTAGAAAATCCAGAAAAAATAAATTCTACATTAATGAAAATAAAAAATCAAAATCAAATAGAAAAAAATTGGGTATTATTTGAAAATAGCGAAAAACAATTAAAAATGATATACAGATGGAACCCATTGACTATTGGCAATATAGTAGAAATATATGGTAAAGAAACTGAAATAACTTCAAATGGATTATCACCAATATCAAAAATGGAAATAACAGATGAAATTGATACCCCCCATTTTTTTAAGTGGTTAAGGGGATCTACAAATGGTGTCAATATATGTAATGAAATATGGTTTTTGTGTCATTTAGTAAGTTATGAAGAAAGACGATTTTATTATCATTGTATGGTTGTTTTAGATAGTAAAACAATGAAATTAAAAAAATATACAAAACTATTTACTTTTGAAAAATCACATGTAGAATATACATTAGGTATGGTTTTAATAGATGAAACAATATTAATTGGTTATAGTATTATGGATAAAGAAACAAAATATATGGGAATAAATAAAAACGATTTTGAATTCATATATATGTAAATGAATTATAATAAATTATCAAGAAGACAAAGAACACGGTTTATACGATTTTCTATGCCATTGTGTAATACCATATTTGATTATACCATCCAAATGCTTTTTAGTTCCATATCCAACATTTGTATCAAGACCATAATGTTGAACTAATGTAGGATGTTCGCCGCATAATTCTCCTATATAATCATCTCGTGCTACTTTAGCTAAAATACTTGCTGCTGCTATTCCCATATACTTAGCATCTCCTTGTTCAATAGTTACAGCTGGTAATTCACATATATGTTCTTTTCTTTCATCATACCAGCGATATGGTACAAAATAATTACCATCAACAATTGCCATAAATTCATTTTGATAATAGTCATTTTCAATTTCACAACATAATCCTTTTTCTTTTAATTTTTCAATAATATTACGAATACAAGAATGCATGCCACGCATAACTGCTTGTAAAATATTAATTTCATCAATTAATTCAGATTCAACATATTCGGTATGCCATACGAGAGCATTTTGTTTGATATATTCAGCAACTTCTTTTATTTTTTTCTTTGAAGAGAATTTTTTACTATCTTTTATATCTTTACCATCAAATGAACCATCTTTAGGTAAAACAACACATCCGATATATGCTCTACCGAATAAACATCCTCTACCAACTTCATCTAAGCAAATTTCAAATTTATTTTTATTATCATATATTAAATCTAATATTTTAGGTGGAGAACGAGTTTTAGGTGTTTTAGACATATTATAAAGATGATAAACAATTGTATTTTATTCATATTAATTGAAAAATATAATTAAATTCAATTTTTATAAATTCTATCATATATTTTCGTTGTATAATTTATACTTTTTTAAAATATAATGTCATTAAAATTATCACCATTAATGTTATTTTTAATATTATTAATAGTTTTAGTAATATCTATCGTATTCGGAAATATATTGAATTTGGAAAGTTTTGTATCATTCGGTAATAGCGTTAATAATTTGGATAATATAAATATTCCACAATACAATAAAACAAATGCCGTTTATAAACTTTACGATAATTTATATTATGACAATAAAAATGGTAATTTAATTGAGGTTAACTCAACTTCTTATGTTTCTGGTAATACAGACTTAACTGGTTCAACAATTAATACTATCTATGTAACTCCTCGTGAAGGGCAAAGTACAACTACTTATTACAATCAAGTATCCGGAAATACAATGTTAAGTGTAAATACGGATAAAAGTATGTTAAATTCTGTACAATCATCTTACACATCTTGGTCATACCCTACACAAACTACTAATACTGATACATATAACGCATTTTACTTTCCTTGGGATACTAATACTTTTATTCATATTATAAATAAATCCCAAAATCAAAATTTAGTAACATATATGTTTAGTCAAGTAAATACTATGGATCAACAATTGTATAGTAATTCTCCGATTACATTGACAACACCAACAAATAATAATTATTATACTAACATATATGAAGCTGAAAATATATATAGCACTACAAGACAATTATATAAAATTAGTGATTATATAAAATTTGATACTTCCAATGCTAATTTGATAATAAAGTCTACAGACAGTTCAATAAAAGTATATGATAGATATAATAACCCAACAACTATTACAACAGCTATAGCTAATTTGTCAAGTAACATATCAAATCGTTCTTTTGGTTCTTGGATAGTCAATGATGATAACGGGTCAATGGTTTTATACATACATATAGCATTAAAAACACTAATAGCAGTTATCCAAAAAGATGGTACAAATTATAAATTAGTAAATGTTTGTAGATTTAATCAAGATGGTTTTGACAAACAATCAAATACTACTATAAGTAGTAGCTCTTCGGCAATTACTTCTTCTACACCATCTTCTACACCATCTTCTACGCCATCTAGCTCTTCAGCAACTACTTCTTCTACATCCATTAATGGTATGCCAGAAACAGCTTTTTCAGAGTATTTTAAATGGTATTGGTTTTATAAAACAAATCAAAATAAAAATAGTAGTACATCAGAGGATTATATATTAAAAACTCAAATCGTACCACCAGTATGTCCATCATGTCCTTCATGCCCAAATTGTCCAGGTAATGTATGTGGAAATTGCGGTGGTCAAGGTGGTTCAGGTACATTATCCACATCAGGTAATACTGTAGTTCAATCAACAAATATTCCTGGTGCTGTTTCTTCGTTAGGAACTACCGCTGGTGATGTAGCTGGAAAAACAATTGACGCAACAGGTAAATTAGTAGGCGGAGCAGCTAATCTTGGTGAAGAAGCAGTAAAAGGCACTGTTGGCTTGGCTAAAGAAACAACAACTGGTGCTGTTGGATTAGCGAAAGACACTGTAGGGGGCGCTGTAGGATTAGTAAGAGAAGCAGGTTCAGGATTAAAAAGTTTATTAACGCCTCAACCAATGGGTGTACAAACAGGTCAATCACAAACAGGTCAATCACAAACAGGTCAAACTCAATCTCAATATGGTTATAATGGACAAGTATCTAAATATGGAACACAGACAACAGGTGCGGATAATTATTCATATTATGGTGCTCTTCCACAAAAATCAAGTAATTTCATGCCAATTACCGCTGATTTCAGTGCTTTTGGCAAGTAAGCATATATTTTATAATTCAATATAAAATATATTTATTATGCGTTAAATTATATAAAATTTAAAATGATGTAAATATAGTAAAGCATTCAATAAAATGAATAGTATAAATATTAATTCAATATTTGAAAGAGAAAAAATCGCAAATGAGATAAAAAATATTTTATTGACTTTTGATGAAAATTGTAAAAATATAAAATACAAAAAGGGAATATATATATATGGTTCTCCGGGTTGTGGTAAAACACAATTTGTATTGAACTTATTGAAAGAAATAAATTATGACACAATAAAATATGATGCTGGTGATGTTCGTAATAAATCATTAATAGATACAATAACAAGCAATAACGTATCTAATCGTAATGTTCTACAAATGATGACAAAGGAAGTTAGAAAAATAGCGATTGTTATGGATGAAATAGACGGAATGAATAATGGAGATAAGGGTGGTATAACAGCATTAATAAAATTGATACGACAGAAAAAAACAAAAAAACAGAGATTGGAAAATATGACTATGAACCCAATTATATGCATTGGTAATTATTATATGGATAAAAAAATGCGTGAATTAATGAAAGTGTGTAATGTATTTGAATTGAATACACCAACGAATTCTCAAATAAATAATTTGATTATAAAATTAATGCCTAATATAAAATCTAATCAAAAATCATTGAAAGAGAATATTATAAAATACATTCAAGGTGATTTACGGAAATTAAATTTCGTAAATGACATTTATAAAAAAACTCCTGAATTATTGAATAATGAAATTGTAAAAAATATATTTCAAATGAAATCCTACAATGAAGATTCCAAAAAAATTACACAAGAGTTAATAGAAAAACCGATGAAAATGGAAGAACATAATAAATTTATGAACGAAACTGATAGAACAATTGTAGCACTATTATGGCATGAAAATATAGTTGATGCTTTGTCATCTAATCCACAAGAAATATCTTATCCTTTTTATTTAAAAATATTAAATAATATTTGTTATTCGGATTACATAGATAGAATTACATTTCAAAATCAAATATGGCAATTTAATGAAATGAGTTCTTTAATGAAAACTTTTCATAATAATAAATTATATCACGATTATTTCCCAGATAATAAAAAAAAATCAATTGAAATACGATTTACAAAGGTTTTAACAAAATATTCAACGGAATATAATAACATATTATTTATTTATAATTTATGTCAAGAGTTGGATATGGATAAAAAAGATTTATTATCATTCTTTCAAGAACTACGATTACAACATGGTGAAGATTTTTATAACAATGTTGATAAAATGACTGATATTATGAAAATATTTGAAAATTACAATATTACAAAATTGGACGTTAAACGAATATACAGATATTTAGATAAAAATGTTAAAAAAGATATTCAAACAAATATGGAAGAATTTGATGAAGATGATTATGAATAATGTTTAATTTTTATACACCATAATATACATTATTATAATATTTTTCAAATTCATAATTATGTAAATCGTCTCCTGTTCCACATAACCCTATTAATCTATCTTTATGACAAGCGTGACCTATAGTCAAAATTCCAGATAAGGATGCTACTAATAATTTACATGAATTTACAGCTATACAACAATCCGTAAATGATTTTGGAGTATAATTCGGTATATTTAGATTAGTATATTTTACAAATTCATCATAGTCAAATTTATCGAAAGAAATAAATATTAATGAATTACCAAATATATTATATAGTTTATGAAAATCAATATTTATTGGAGTTCTATAATTCATTATATTGATTAACACTTTGTCTTTCCAACTATCATGATAATCAATATTAAACCATTTATGTTTACCCCAATCTACATTATATTTTTCTTTAAATATATTGAACCAACTTGTTTTGTATAATAAATTACTATTGAACCAATCCTCTAAATCAATATCGATTTTCTCGTCATTGAATATCTTGTAATCATATATATATCGTTGCGATTTAATTACATCATAAGTATCATTGTATGTATGTTGTAATCCTTTACTAAATGAGGAATCATTTCTAATATAAATTATACCTTTTCTGCCTGTTTGGTAAAATTTTTCATTTATTATAGACAATACTTGAATAAAATCGCCTAATCTACCACGAGAAATATAATTTATTGGGGTCAAATCAAAAGTATTAATAAGTTCTGTTTTTATATTATAATCTTCTAATATTATTTCATTAAAAATATTATCATTGTTCAAAGGTATTATATTTGGTTGATTAAAAAAGTTTTTTATACTACTTAAATAATTTTCTTCAAACATTATATAATCATATTCAATTGATAAAAAATTAATTTCGGGTATTTTATCATAAATAGTTTCTATATTATTGATTGTAATTTTACAATATGTAGAAGAATAGCTTTTTTGTTCTTTTAAATTAGAAGTAAATAAAATATTAAAAAAATTTTTTAAACGAAACCTTTTTTGATTCAATTCAAATATTGATTGTGATAATATTGAATAATTTTTATCATCGACATTTGTATATTTTATAACATTTGTTGTATCCCAAATTTCACTATTGATATAAATTAATAAATTGTATAAAAATTGTTGTTTTTCAATATATTCTTTACAAATATGTAATATTTCTAGTTCTTTATTTATTTCAATCAACTTATATTTATCAGTTATATTTTTCCTTTTGATCTCTAAAATGCTATATTTATCAATTGCTTCACCAAAGGATACCTCCAATAACATATTTAAAGAAATAATAAATATTATTTATATAATTTATCATTTGAATAATAATAAATATTATTTATAATAAATATAAATATTAATTACATAATAATAAATATAATTAAAATGGAAAAATTTTCAATTTTACAAAATTGTAGAATATGTAATAGTAGTAATTTAAGTGTTGTTATTTCTCTTGGTGAACAATATATTACATCAAGATTTCCAAATTATGGTGATTATACAACATTAAAAACTCCTGTTGATTTATGTGTATGTAATAATAAAAATTGCGAATTGTTACAATTGTATCAAACAGTTAATTCTAATGAACTATATGAATACGAGTATGGTTACCGTTCAGGTATTAACAATAGTATGAGAAATCATTTGAAACAATACAAAGAAGAAATTGAGAATATTATTGAATTAAATGATGGAGATTATATTGTAGATATAGGTAGCAATGATTCTACTATGTTAAATTATTATTCTGATAAATATAATAGAATTGGTATTGATCCAACTGGAATTCAATTCAAAGAATATTATGGAAACGTTCAACTTATACCAAAGTACTTTACTAAAGAAGTATTCAAAAATTGTTATGGTGATGTAAAATGTAAAATAATTTCCTCTATATCAATGTTTTATGATTTGCCAGATCCTGTATTATTTGCAAAAGATATTTATGAATGTTTAGATACAGACGGAATATGGACGTGTGAACAAAGCTATTTATTAACAATGTTGAAAAGAAATAGTTTAGATACTATATGTCATGAACATTTGGAATATTATTCATTGAAACAAATAAAACTAATAGCTGAACTATCAAATTTTAAAATAATAGATGTAAAATTTAATGATTGTAATGGTGGTAGTTTCAGAATATATTTTGCTAAAAAACAAAGTAAAATGTACAATGAAAATAGTATTTTAATAAATAAAATATTAGAAGAAGAACAAGAATATTATAATGCTAATGATAATAATATATATGAAAATTTTTTGAATTCTTGTAAAACAGAAATAAATAAATTAAAAGATTTTGTTGATATAGTAAATGAAAATAATAATAAAATATTTGTTTATGGTGCTTCAACCAAAGGTAACACATTATTACAATTTGCTAATTTAGATGAAACAAAAATAAAATATGCTGTTGAAAGAAATAATAAAAAAATTGATAAAATGACAAGTACCGGTATTAGAATAATTAGTGAAGAATATATGAGAGAAATCAAACCTGGCTTCTTATTAGTCCTTCCATACCATTTTCGAAATGAAATAATAGAACGTGAAAAAGAATTTTTAGATAATGGTGGACAATTGATATTTCCATTACCAAATTTTGAAATTTATTCAGCTAAACCGAAATTATTAATTACTGGGTGTGATGGATTTATTGGTTCTTATTTAAAAAATGATTGTTCTGAATATTCTTTGTATGGAATCAATAGAAATATCAATTGTAACGAGAGAAATATTATCAAGAAAAAAATCGATATGAATAACATAAAAGAAGTTGAAAATATAATTAAATTAATAAATCCTAATATTATCGTTCATTTGGCAGGAATATCAAGTTCTCAATATGCCTTCAATAATCCAATTGAATCTTTAAATTGTAATGGTATGATAACCGCATATTTATGTGACATAATTCATAAAAATAATTTAAAAACAAAATTATTTAATGCTTCTAGTAGTGAAATTTATAAAGGGCACGTAAATTATACAACTCACGATAATGATACATATAAATATAATAATCATCCTTATTCTATTGGTAAAATATTAGGTCATTCAATTGTTGATTTTTATAGGGAAACATACAATTTACCATTTTCAAATGGAGTTATTTTTACTACTGAATCTTCAAGAAAGAATCAAAATTTTTTATTTAGTAAAATAATTAATCATATAAAACAATGGAAAAACAATGATAATAGTCATTTAGTATTAGGTAACCTCGATTCATTTCGTAATATCATTCACCCCAAAGATGTTTCAACTGCGATTAAAACTATTATAAAGGTTGAAAATGGCGATAATTATTTGATATGTAATGAAAAAAGTTTTTTAATATATGATCTTGTAATTGAATTGTATAAAAAGTCAGGAATAAACTTATATGAAAAAGATAATATATTATTCTGTTCTTCAATGAATATACCAGTAATTAAATTTGAAAATTTTAAAGATATAGAAAATAAAATTATAAATATAAAAGGACAACCATCTAATCTATACAAATTAGGTTGGAGACACAATTATTCAATGAATGATATTTTGAATGAATACATATCATCAATTATATAATACATATTTCAAAGACATTTTTTGCAAGGGAAAATTTTATAATGACAAACAAATTGTCATTATAAATAATAATATTATTTCATTTTAACATTTTACTCATCTTCAACCATAAATTGAGGTGTAGTTTTAGAAACGTTTTCAGTTATATCAGGAGCTGTAGTAATATATTCATCTCCGATTTTTTCTTTAATTTGAATTTCAGGCTCAGGTTTTACAGCTACTGATTTTCGGTTCAATTCAATAATTTTCATCTGTAATTGAACAATCATTTTTTCAAGTTCACCTACTCGTTTAGAATATGTTTCATTTTTTTCTTTTAATTCACCGATAAATTGTTGTTGTTGTTGCATAATATCAACTGCTTCTCGAGGTGAAATAACAACAGGTTCTTTTCCAGGTTGTTGTAGGATAATTTGATTTGCGTTTTTTTCATTATATTCTTCTTGTGCTTTTTTCAACATTTCAGCGCGTTCAGCTTCAATCTTTTTTATTTGTTCTAATACATCTGGTTTCATTTTTGGTAATCCTGGTTCATATTTTTCAAGTAATTTATCAATTTTATTCAAGAAAAAATCTTTAATAGGGTCTTCATCTGTAAATTTAATAAAATCATTTACTGTTTTTGGTGAATCTTTCAAATAATCTGGATGTGGATTTTCTAACATTTTACGTTTATCAAATGTATTATGTTCATGTGAAAATACTAAAATAGTTTTCATAGGGTCTAATTGAACAAATGGAATAGTATAATCTTTCAAAAATGCTCGTTCTTCTGCTAAGGCAGCGTGGTCTTCGTATCTTGTTTGTTTCAATAATTCTGCCTTGAAAGCAAAAGTTCCAGCGGTAGCATGATTTGGGCCATAAGGACCACATTGAACCATTCTTTTTAATCCTTTAAAATAAATATATATTTCACTAGACCCAGCGCATAGTGCTTCTTTATTACCTTGTAGTCTTTCTACAGCGTGAGAAATTCTATCAGGTGGATAATAGTCATCATCATCCATATAAACAATTATAGAACCTTTGGCGTGTTTATGCATGTAATTACGTTTTGTACCTAAAGGAACTTTTTCAGGCAATTCAAAATATTTAATTTGAGGGATATTTGCTTTTTCTACTAAATCTTTTATTTTATCGGTTCCATCATCCACAATAATCCATTCAATACGGTCTTTTGGATAATTTTGATTATTAAAACAACGAAACATATTTTCAATAAATGGGCGCCTGTTAAATGTAGGGGTACATACACTTACAAATGGAAGCTGCTTTTTCTTATTATTTTTTCCCATCTATATATATTTTATTGTTTTATTTTTATGTAGTTATATACGAAAATTATTATTTTGCTATTTCAAGTTTTATTATTTAAGAAACATATTGAATAGTATTTATTTTTAGTTACTTGATATAGTAAAGGGTTTCTTTAATTAATTTGTTTTTCAATTATTGGTTTTAGAATTTCTTTTGCTAATTCAGAAGCCAATCTAGTAATTTCTGCAAACATACTTAATGTTTGGTCATTCTTTTCTGAAGTAGGGATTGGATTTATATTGTCATTGAAATCCAAATATATTTGTCTAGACATTATGTAAAGTAAAAACAAAATAAATGAAATTGTAACTGTAATCATATTAAATCTTAAATTATCATTTTTGATAAATTTTGGTTTAAGATAATCAGCCATAGCAAAGATAAAAACTGTCATACAACCGATGCTTAATATATTACTATATAAGAAACGATCCATAGCAAAATTCAAACCATTTTTAACAAAAGATTTTTTACTTTCATTATTGTCTTTAATAAATTCATTGATTTTTTCAAATATATTTTTTTGATTGATTGTAGCACCGAAAAATTCAGCAATTCCAACATTAAACAATATGCCGAAAAAGGACTGATATAAAATATAAAAAACACATAAAACACCACCTATAGGAACACTTGTTAACATTATAAAAATAAATCTCAAAAAAGCAGTAACAAGACTAAAAGGAAGACCCATAAAAAAATCAGCAAAAGAATGGAAAGTATATCCAGGCGTTTTTACAACATAACCAAAATTATATGTTCCAAAGAAATATCCTAATATCAAAATAAAGTACATTATACCTATAATAATATTATTAGTATTTCCTTTCAAAATATCCTTCAAAAATTTAAATAACCATTGAGACCAATATTGAATAAAATATATCATAAGGATAAATATAAAAATAAAACAACCCTTTAAATTGAAAACTATTTTACAAATATTTGGTATTTTTTCCATCATAATATTTTGTAAATATTCTACAAACATCAAACAATAAATAAAAAAATAATTTATAAATTTGTAAATCATTCCCCAAAAATCAATTCTATTAAAAGATTTATTCTGAAAATCATATGTATCTAAAATAGGAGTTTTATACCGATGACCTAGTAATTCTGATTCTACATTATCGTTATGATTATATCTATAATACATCAAAAAAAACCAATTGTAACAAGCAAAATAACTTAATAAAACGGTTTCAAACCAACCGATATATTTTTTAACTACCAAAACATCACTATATTCTGGTTTAGTTCCAGAAAAAGCACGAGCGAACAAATATGCTTTGTCATAATTGAATTTATCTATTTTTTTGAATATTTTATCAATAAAATTAGATAAAATAACTCGTGGGTCTGTGCTTTTATCTCCTGAACTTGGAGTGTCTACGCCATCAAAATATTCATCTGGTAATCCTAAAAAATTAGGATCATCTGTACTAACATGACCTTCTAACCCCTCTATAACTACATTATTATTTACGTTTTTTGATTGGTCTTCATTGGTTTCTTCTTCAATTTCATTAATATTTTTTAATGGTTCAATTCCTTTATAATTTTCAAAAATTAATTTTTTATTTTTTTTTTGTTTTTTTATTTTTTTTATTTTATAAATCATATTCATTGTTTGGAAGTTTTCATCGCTGTTATTTTGTGTTTTATATCTATCACTAAATAAACTATTATTCCATACAGTTTTCTCATTACTCATATTATAACAAAATATTTATTATATTATAATATGTTATATATTTTTTCGCAATTATTACCAAATAATTATCTGGCATACATCATACCGGCATTTCCACCAATAAATGATAATACATTATAACGTTCTTCAAATAATGTCATATTGAAATTATATTGATATAATCGCCAATTAGATTTACGTATACCAATGGGATTTCCAATATCATCACAAATAACGTCAAATTTAGAATTTATGTCATCGATAGGTGGTACATAAGTTGTAATTTCTAACTCAATATTTTTGAATTTACTCATATTAATCGCGCCCGATGGTTGATAATCAAAAGGGTTTGTATTCAAACAAAAATTATAACAATATAATCCTTCTTTGGCACATCCTTTTGTTCTTGTATATTTTTCAATATAATTATAAACACCGTCAGTTAATGTATTTTCACGATAATCGCCATTCAATAATATTCCCATAGTTCCTAAAATAGAACGTTGATTATCAGTTTTATAATCACCAGTAATGTAAATACCTGTTCTAATAGCATCATTTGGGTCTTGACCTGGGCCAAATGTAATATCACCTTTATATATATCAGGTATACTTGAATTATCATTTGACCCTAATTGTAAATTTGCTGGTATCGTTTTGTATGGCCAATTTGTATAATTACTCCATTCGTTTCTTAAATTAACGTCATTTCTTTGTAAATAAAACATCCAACTTGATATCATACCATTTGAATTTAATTGTATTTTTTTTGTTCCTGTTATATTTTCAAAATTATACTGAAATACATCTTTTACTAAATATACTTGGTCTTGTAGTGCGAATATTTGCGTTTCCTCTTTTGATAAAAAGCAATATGTAGCTAATAAATGAACATCCGCATTCCAAGTTGAAATTTTGTTATCATAATTAGAAGAAATAATTACAGGAGATGGAGGAGTTTGTAAAAATCTATACATTTGAAAACGGTCTTCATTAAAATCAGGTTGTACGTAAGGATGTTTATATTGATTATCAAATATATCTCTCACTTGGAATAGTTCTTGTATCGGTCTTAATGTTACACTAATAACTAACTCATTGTATTGTAACGAAATTAACGGAAAAGCACATCTACTATCTAATGTAAACCAAGTATTTATTGGTATATATAAATTTCTACCTCTTATAGACGGTTCAGAACCTGCTGAATTACTTGTATAATATGCTGCTGGATAAGTGTTTGCACGAGCAAATACATTCGCAGGATCGTGGAGTTCATCTAAATGACCTGTCATTTTGTTATATAATTCTTTCTTTTCTGCTGAAAAATCACGTTCAACCATAGCAGCCAAATATTCTCCAGTATATTTTTGAAGAGTAAGAGAACCACAAGTTATACTAATTTCTTTTATCATATATGTTCCCAAATTTTCAATCCAACGGAAATCATATGATGCCCAACGTTTATCTGTTTCGGCACAAGGATGATATAACGGGCTCCATATATCAGGTATAGTTACAACTAAATATGTATCCATTAATAATTCAGCATAACGAGGTATTTTGAATGTAAATGTAGAAGGTTCTGTCAATCGTAAATCTCTTAAACCATCATAATCTATGCGAAATTTTTGAAGTCCAAAATTACTATATTTAGAATAAGTCACTTTAAAAAAAGTTTTACTAGGATTTCCTGTTAATATAACATTGTTGTTACCAACAGAAATAATATTTAGTAATCCTCCAGCCATTATAAATGATTATATATTATATATATTTTATATATTATTATCGTTATATATTTTATTATGGAAATTTATAAAAAAATTTTAATTTTAATATTAATAGTATTATTTTTTTATATTGGATACCGATTATTGAAAAAAATAAATTGTTGTAAGAAGGTAAAATCAGAAGGTTTAGAAAATTTAAATGCTACAAACGATGATATTGAAATGAATAAATTAAAAAATAAGGAAAATGTAACTATTCAATCTATACATGAAAGTGATACTAAATTACCATTATCACAATATGTAATAAAAGCATCGTATAATACTGCTTTGACTGGTAAATATGTAAATTCAGATATGATAAAATATGTACTATCAAGGGGGTGTCGTTTTTTAGACTTTGAAATATTTTTAATAGATGGAAAACCACAAATAGCTTATACAAGTGATAGTAAATACAAAACGATACAAACTAAAAACAATATACTATTAGACGAAGTTTTATCAATAATAGTTTCCAATGCTTTTAGTTTTACATCTCCCAATAGAAATGACCCATTATTTATTCATATGCGTATTAAATCTTCTGAATCTTCTAAAAATGATATTTATAAAAGTATCGCAAAATCATTATCTATTATCAAAGATTCATTATACGATAAACCAATTGACAATAGAACAAAATTATCAGATATTATGAGAAAGATTGTCATTATTGTAGATAGCACAATTAATTATGATTACAAGAAATATACAAATTGCAAAAATAATGAAATGAATTGTTATGATTTGAAAAAATACATTAATTTAGAAAGTGGAAAAAAATTAATGAATATAGAACGATATTCCGATATTTTAAGTAAAAAACATACTCCACCACGAATTATCAATGACATAACTACTGATGTTGAATATATTAAATTGGCATTACCAGATTTTGATGTAAATCTTGTTAAAAATCCTAATATAAAATATTTTATATATGATTATGGTATACAAATAATAGCATATAGATATTATATAAAAGATGATAACTTACACGATGTTGAAGAAATATTCAATGAAAACAAATACGGAATTGTACCATTAGCAAATATGGTGAAATACTTTAATAAAAAGAAAGAAGAAGCGAGTAATTAGCATAATTCAATTATAATGAAAAATCTTTTTATAATATAATAAAAATCTTATTATATTATAAATGAATTATAAAAGTAAAAAATATTCTAAAAAAAACAATAAATTTAGAAATGAATTATGTTCTAACAATATGACATTTCAAGATTGTGAATTAGCAATATTAAGAAATGCTGTTGATGAAACAGAAAAAATAAAAGGTGAAAAGATAACAAAAAACGAACAAATAAAAAATATTATTAGTGTAGTTGAAAAATTTTTAAGAAGTAAAAAATTAATTTGTTATGGTGGTACTGCTATCAATGAGATATTGCCCAAAGAAGCTCAATTTTACAATCGTGATATCGAAATACCTGATTATGATTTTTATTCATCAGATGCTATGAATGATGCGAAAGAATTAGCTGACATATATTACAAACAAGGATATAGTGAGGTTGAAGCAAAAGCGGGTGTACATTTTGGTACATACAAAGTATTTGTTAATTTTATACCAATAGCTGATATAACACAATTACATAAGAATATATTTAAAAGTATTTATAAAGAAACCATTAACGTAAGAGGAATTAGGTTTGCTCCTCCTAATTTTTTAAGAATGAATATGTATTTGGAATTATCACGACCGCAAGGTGATGTTTCCCGTTGGGAAAAGGTGCTAAAAAGATTAAATTTGTTGAATAAATATTATCCTTTAAAAACACAAAATAATAAATGCGAAAAAATAGATTTTCAAAGAAAAATTGACGAAAAAAATGATGAAAATGAAAAATTATACATAATAACAAGAGACACATTAATAGACCAAGGTGTCATTTTTTTCGGTGGTTATGCTACTAGTTTATATTCCAGATACATGAAAGAAAATGAAAAACATAGAGTAAAACACGTACCAGATTTTGATGTATTAGCCGAAGATATAGAAAAATGTGCTGATATAGTAAAAGAACGTTTAATTGAAGAAGGATACAATAATATCAAAATAATAAAACACGAAGAAATACATGAAATAATACCAAAAAGTATAGAATTACAAGTGGGTAAAAAAACTATATTGTACTTGTATACTCCTATAGCTTGTCATAGTTATAATAAAATAACTATTTCAGGAAAACCTATTTATATTGCTACAATAGATACTATTTTGACATTTTATTTAGCTTTTATATATGCGAATGAACAACAATATAATAAAGAAAGATTGCTATGTATGGCTAATTATTTATTTGAAGTAGAAGAACATAACCGATTGGAAAATAAAGGATTACTGAAACGCTTTACGATAGATTGTTATGGTAAACAAATAACATTGGAAGATATACGTAGTGAAAAAGCAGCAAAATACAAAGAATTATTGTATAACAAAAAAGGTAAAGAATATCAACAGTGGTTTTTAAAATATATGCCTGGATATAAAATTAATGAAAAAAGTAAAACAAGGAAATTGCGTTCTATTGAAAAAGAAACTGATATTGAAATTTCAAAAACAAGAAATGTTATAAAAGATGAACCAGGATTTTTATTTTAGTTTTTCCTATTATAATTTATCTTTCTAATTTTGTTATATTTGATTAAACAAAGGTCTATTATATTCTATATTTTTTAATTCATAATTATGTTTATTGGCGTGATTATCAAAATAATAAGTATTGTTATTTATACAAATTTTATATAGATTTTCATTTTTATTCAATGGCATTGTAATATCTGATTTAATAGTATTTTTTAATGTAATTTTGTTATGTTTTTTAACGCTTTTAATAATACAAATAATGTACGTTATAATTATAAAATAATATAAAAAGTCAAACATTTTAGATAAATAATAACAATTATGATTATTGTTATTATATTTTCATTATTAAACTTCAATTTTTTAGAAATCACTAATAAAGGTTGTTAATTTTTGAACACTATAAAACAAAGAACCAAACATCATACTTTTAAATAGTAATCCATAAAAATTAAAATTACCATCTTCATTGTGTAAAGATAGAAATGAGAACTTCTTAAATATAATAGTATTAATGATTGGTAATTGAAAAATGAAAAATAATATACAAATCAATATAGGAGTTTGTAATTCAGATAATATTTCATCTATGCGACTTTCTCTATATTTCTTTTTTTCGTGTTCTCTAATATTTTTTTCAGTGGTCTCTTCATAATCACGTATGTAATCGCTGCTTACATTGGATTTGGGAATATAATTCGGTTGTGTTTGTTCATCATGTAAATAATTTGTAGTATCTATAGGGATATCTCGCGAAGGTAACCTAATTTGCTGCATATTTTGTAAATCAATTTGTTGTTGTTCTATAAATTGTTGTTTCGGACGCTTTACTGTAACTTGCTCCATTTGGTTCATTTGGTTCATTTGGTTCATTTGGTTCATTTGGTTCACAATGGGTTGTTGCGGAATAGGCATTATCGGATTTTGTGCTGAAATACCATAAGGGTTTGGATGAACATTAATAGGCATATAATTAGTCGCACTATCCATATTCATATTATTAACTTGATTAATATTGGGACTGTATGATGGCATTTGAACGGTAATGTTTTCAGGTAAATCAGAAATTCGGGTTGTTTTTTCCATTTAAAACTATACAATATTGAATTATCTAAAGATTGTATAGATAACGAATTTATAATTATTTTGAATAATGCAAAAAATACAAAAAAATTATACAAGAGTTTTTGATACAGGTTCTCCAATATTGACAATTTTTTTGGTTGTATCACATTTATCAGGAATGGTTGAGTATTTATAACATTTATCACCATGTTTATAAATTTTACCATCTATATCGCTAATAATCGGTCCATTAAAAATAATACAATTTTTATCATTACAAACTTTTCTAAATAAACTTGCTAAACCAAGACCTAAAAGAATGGATAAAATTATTTTTCCGAACGACGATGTTATTAATCTTTTTAAATTCATCTTATATTATTGTACTATATAATATAAGAACAATTTTTTCATTTACAAACTAATATTATCAAACAAATTACGATTGAGATGGAACAACTGATATTTCACTACTATTTTTTGGACAATTTACTTCAGTTTGTTTGAAAGAGAAACACGTATCCGTTTTATCTTTATATTGTAAAACATTTACATTTTCAGGAGTAGGATAAACATATATTTTTCGCGTATCAGGCATAGTAATGTAAACACAACAAATTCCGATTAATAAACTAATAATAAAAATTGGTAAATTAATATATTTTGAAAAAAATCCCATTTATTTAAATTCTATATTATACTAAATGAAAAGAAATACTGAGAAATTTATTTCTTACCCTTCTTCTTTTTGTTCTTTTTTTTAGCTTCGCTAGGTTCTTTTTTGTCTTCTTTTTCCATTTCTGCTAATATATCAGGATGAATATACGATTTTTCTTGGCTTTCCATACCATCCAATTTAAAGACAAGATTATTTGGTTCTCCTCCTTGTTGTAATGAATAATTAATAGGTTGTTCTTGAATACGCATCTGATTTTCTAATGTTACTTTACGTTTAGCTTCTAATTTCTTTAGTAATCGTTCTTTGGTAGCTTGTTGTTTTGTCATACGATTTAAAGCATTGGTATCCATTCTCATATTTTTACCCATTCCACCCATATTTTTTGCCATATTTTTAAATAATTCTGTAAATTGGTCAGTTCCACCCATATCTTTCATTTTACCAAATAAATCACTTGCTTCTTTCATAATTTCGTCACGTGAAATTTCACCGTTTTGCATTTTGGTATCTAATTTACCGCTAATTTTTTTCATTAAATCCATAATTTTTTTTGGATTTTTCATCATTTTTTTGATAACATCACTTGTATCTTTTACATCATCACCTTCTGACCCCAGAAGATCTTGGAATTCTTCAGAAATTTCTTCTGCCATATCCTTAGCTAAAGATCCAATTTTACCATCAAATAGTGATTTTAAATGTTCTTGCATATTATCCATATCAGGCATACCACCCATTTTATTATTATTGAAAGCATTTTTGAATTCTTCATTGTTATTCATATTTTCAAACATTTTTTCCATATCAGGCATTTCAAAACGCTCTTCGTTATTTGTTTGGTCATTATTATTTTCATCCATATTTCCGGTCATATTAGAGAAAAAATCACTAATTCCTGACATTGTTTCTTTTAATTTTTCATTTAATTCATTTTCATCAATTCCATCAAACATATTCATTGTTTCACCAAATGTCGTTTTATCTTTAACACCGCCTACAACTGTAAATAAAATTAATTGTAAATATTTCCATATTGTCTTCTTAGTATTTTCACTTACACCTTCACAATTAAATAATAATTTAAAATCAACATTTGGTAAAAAAATAGTATTTGTTTCACTTTCACTATCAAAAATATTATTATTTTGATACAAAATATCAAAAAATCGTTCAGGATATACTGATAAACAATATTCAAAAAGATTTTTTAATTCTTCTTCTTCTAATTTATCAACCATCCATTTTGACCATAAAAATGAATATTCTGGATAAGTAATTGATAAATCTTTAGTAAAATCTATAATAACATTATTGAAATTATGAGGAATTTTTGGCGTTTCCATTGAAATATATTAATAAAAAAAATGCTTTTATTATCTTTTTATAGATAATTATTAATTTATTACTCAAATAAAAAAAGGGCTTTTTTTATATTTTTAGATTTTCAATTTACATTTGGCTCATTGAACGCATTGTATTTAAAGAACCCTCAGTAGCATAACAACTCATATTATCATTTGATAATAAATAATCATCTATATTATCACTATTATTATCAAAATTTGTATTAACAAATAAATGTTCTGTTAATCGTGGTGGCATATCAGAGTATGTATTATTATCATCTATGAATTCTTGTGTTAAATTATCAATACTTATATTTGGAATGTCTAGTGTATATTGACCATTGCCTTCAACATTATCTAACCAATTAGAATTTTCTGGTATTTCTTCTGGGAAATGTGGAAATCCTCTTCCAGTAATACTTCTTGAAAATGTTGGTGGACTTGATAATGATGAAATAGCTAGACTTCGTTGTAATTTAGGTATTGCTGGAGTTACATTATATGTTTGTTGTCGTCCTTGTGAAGCTGAACGAGATGTTGTATACATAACACCTTCTTCAGTACCATATGAACGGTAAGTGATACATATATCATCACATAATGTTATCATAAATTTATCTTTTGATAAATTATTATTTTTCATATAATCTCGCATAGTTTCAAAGAACAATTTTAATTCTTTTTTTAATTCGTGTTTTTCATAGTTATTTTCACAAAGAGCGTTTTTACTTTTGAATAATAATTCTTGTGTTCTTTGTCTAAACATATATTTTGATAAATCAACGGGTACTATTTCTATATCATCATCATCGTCACTAATATATTCATTACTATTATCTTCATTATATGTTTCTTTTAATTTTATCAAATCTGGTAAAACATCTACAACATCTAATAATTGAAAACTATTGACATTATCATCAGAAACATAGCCATATACTTTGATATTTATATCAGCTATATTCGTAGATTTTATATGATAAATTTTTTCTATTTCACTTACAATAATTGGTTCTATTAATTTTGTATCCCAAGTATTTGTTTTCCAATTATATATAGCTCCATTTTCAACGACAAATTCAGCGTTTTTTATAGCAGAATATAAATAGCGGTGTATAATTTCACCATATATCAAAGTAGTATTTTCCATATTATCAACAAACAAGTATTCACTGTTTTCTAAATCGCTTAATTTTTGTAATAAAATAGCATTATGGTCAAAACCAAATCCTACAAAATTATTTGTAAATTTAGTATCTACTATTTTTACCAATTCATCATTGTTAGTAATTCCAGTTGTAGCTTGTCCATCAGTCATAAAGATATGAACTATTTGATGTTCTGGATTCTCAATAGAATATTGTTTCATAGTATCATTTGCTTGTTTTAATGCTTCACCTATATTTGTACAACTATCTGCGTATAATGCGTCAATCTTTGATGTAATTTCATTGACATTATCTTGTGAAATCAAAATATTATCAATTACAGTTCTTACAGTTTCATTGAATGAATGAACACGAACAAATACTTGTGTTTCCAATTTGGATAAATAATTCATCATACTACGAAAAGTTTGTTTTACAACTTGTAGTTTTTTTACATTTTTATAAGCTATTTCATCCATTGAACCAGTAGTATCAATTGTAAATAAGAATAAAGTAGGAGTATTATTAATATTTGTTTTTTTTATTTTTAATGATATAATCCCGAATTTTTCATTTTCATTTACAATATTAGATAATGGAACATCCGAGCTAGTATGAAATTCGTAATAACTATTTTCAATAATAGATGACATTTTATAGTTTGTAGTTGTTATTATATAATTAAACAAATATATCCGATTGTTATAATAATATGTTCTTAAAATTAGAGTAGTTAAAACTTATAATAAAATATTTGTTATTGTAATATCATAAAAAAGGATTACAATGTTAATTCAATTTTTTACAAATAATCAATAATACTATTATACACATTATTACATAACATATTTTCTAATACAATTTTTGCCATTTTTTTATCATGTCTTCTTTGTATATTTTCATAAGTTCTTTTTTTCCATTTTCTTACAAATTGTTTCATATATATATCAGCATAATAACCACGATTATTATAAGGTGAAAAAGAAGTTATTATTCTAGCTATTCGTATAGTGCCTTTTGGAGCATAAAAATAGTTCCAACTACATAGCTGAAATCCTACAACCATTTTACCTTTATCTTCAGGTTTTTCTACAAACATTATAGTTGTCATTTTTTCCATTGATAATAATATAATTTATTATAGAATATTTTATATTATTATCAATTTTATATTTTTTTATTTTTGAATGATTTTTTTGAAATTTTACTACGATTTCCGCCCCAACGACTAGCTTTGCTACGTTTCAATGTTATTCTTGGCGAACCATCATCATGAAGTTTCAACTTTATACGAGCTTCATTTGCTGCTAATTTAGGTACGATATTTCTGAGTCTAACTTCTTTATTTATATTTGGTAAGATATTTTCAATATGTTTTTTTCTTTTTATTAGCTTATTACGATTATAATCATAATAATTATGTTCACCTAATTCTTTCATTTTTTCAATTTTATTATCTATTTCTGCTCTTTTATTATCATCAGATGTAGCCCATAAATCTTTTTTATTATCATTGCTAAATAATTTTTCTATTATATTTTCTTCATTCAAATCAGTGGCTAGTTTAACGCGTTTTTTTCTTGTAGTTGTTGGTGATTTTGAACCTTTTGATGAATTTGTTTTTTTCTTGAGGATAGATTTCAATGTTTTTGGCATATATAATCTATTATTATAAAATTATATTTCAAATATTTCGTGTGAATGGCAAATTAGTAATATCGCTCTGTTTCTCACGCTGCTCTTTAATATCTTCTTTATAATAACGAATTTTAGATAAAATATATTGTTGGTCGTTTAGCATTCGTCTTCGTTTTTCTAAATCACTTAATTTATTTTTACTACAATAATAAAGTGTCAATCCTACAATTGAAATAAATATTAAAAAAATACTAATATTGAATACATAATAATAAATTGTAACCCGATTATTATGACATTGTTTCAACGTTTGAAACAAATAATTTTTCGCCGAATTTTCAATAAGTTTTGGGTAATAATCCATTTAACAAATTTTTAATTATATAAAATAATATAATTAAAAAAATTTACTAATAATAACATTTACATAATATTTCTATTTATTCTAGTAGGAAGTCCATGACCAAAAAGAACCATATATGCTAAAACAATTGCTCCAATAAGAACACTACGATCTTCAGCAATCTGAATAGGTTGTTTCAATAAAATAAACATAATAAAGAATAAAATCAAAGCAATAATAATAGAGTGAAAAACCATAACTAACCCGCGCTCCATAGTTTTATATATTATAAATAGAAAAACTTTTGATTATCAATCAAAAATGTCGCAAATAATACAATACTGCTAAATAAGACAGTATTGCTACTACAATAGAAATAATCCAAATAGGAATTACAGTTTTATTTTTGTATCCTACACCAAATGGGCGAAATCCACCTTCAGTATTATAAAGGAAACCTGGTTTTATAAAATGGATAATGGAGAACAATACTAAAAATAAAAAAATACTTACATTTAATTTATGATAACGAATAAAACCTTTAATATTTGGCATAAATATCTTTCCTATTATATCTATTGAAATATTTTTATGAAATAAATTATAAAAATATTTGTTTTATTCTTCAAATTCATCATTATCTTCATTATAATAATCTCCATCTGTATAATCTTCACCTAAATGATCAATATCAAATGCTTCATTATCATAGAATTTATCTACATTTTGTTCTTCTAATTTTTCTAAATCATTTACTTCTATCATTTCAGCATTATTGCCTATATTATAAACACCCATCATTAATTCACCTACTATGTCTATATTACCTTCTGTCATATCTTCCATTAGATAATTCATCAATTCTGCTGTTTCTCGTTTATTTGTATTTTCATCGTATTGAAACAATCCTTTTTGCATGCCAACATTCCAACGGCCAATTTTAAATTTTTTCATATTGTCTTCTACTTTACGCTTTTCTTTTGACAAATTACCTAAGAAATTGATAATAGATTTTTTTTCTTTAGTTTTGAAATGTCTTGTATGTTTCAATATTTTTTCGTATGTAAAATTAATAGTCTTTTTATTTTTTTCTTCTATCTCTAAGAATGATAATAATAATTTACATATGCGTTCCTTAAAATCAAGCGGGTCGGTTATTTTTATATTTATTTCGTTCATATACATATCTAAATCAGCATAATCTTCATCCAATTCATCTTCATAACTACTAACTCTATTAGATGAATTACTTTGTTCTCTTATAATGTTACGTCTATTGTCTTTATTGATTTCAATATCAGCATTAATCAAATCATTATAATCACTAAATTCAATAAATTCATTCAAAATAGAGTAAAATAGATATATGTATAATGAAATAATAGTATTTTTATCAAATATGGAATAGTATTCTTTGTCATCTTTCATAATCGGTGAAATAACTGGTATATTATTGGATAATAATTGTACATTCTCCAAAGTAAATGTAATTTCTTGAAGCAATCTCAAAATAGAAGTATCACCTTTGAATTTATCTATACTTTCATAATATTTTTTTATGATAGTCTCTACTGTTTGATTATCATTTTGAGACAGCCCCCAATGTTTTGGTACTTTATAACCTTTGTTATTATTGATTATAACGGTAGGGTATATAGAACTCATAGAATGAATTATATTTTTCATATATTGTATAAATGAGTATAGTTCTTCATTATTTTGTTTATTATCTTGCCAAGCGCTTATCGTAGATATGAAAGTCATTGTATTCGTCAAATCATTTTTTGATAAAAATGTGGCGTGTTTTTTAAAAAAATCAAATATGCGTTCTTTTAATACATCATTTTTTTCATATAAATAATCTTTTAGATTATTCAATTCATTCGTTGGTTCAAAAACCATAACTTCTGGATTATATTTATTCAACACATTTCTTAATAATTCTCTCATATTACTATCTATAATCAATGAATCTGATTTATCTAATACTTCTATGATGTCTTTCAATATATCAACTTTTGTAAATTCAATTGGTTTTATAATTTCAACCAAATTATTATTATTGACGTAACTCATCAATTGAAGAAGATTATCAACACTATAATTTTTACCATTTTTCTTCAAAAATTCTTTTTTATCTTGTAAAGTCCAATTCACTTGATAACCTGGAGGTTTTTCATTACAAATAACTCTATAATTTTCAGGAATAGGTAAACCTCTATCAAAATTACAATAATGTATAAAGGCCGCATATATATTTTCTTCCAAATGACCAATTGGTATGGTAGGATATTTAATTCCCGTAAATGTTGGATTATACAATAATGCCGCTTTTGATATTTCTTTTACATCCTTTATTATTAGCGATAATTTCAATGTAGAACGCAAATAAACTTTTATGTTCTCATCTTCTTCTGTAAAATATACAATAGGAATATAATTCTTTGTTTCATTACAACAAGCATTTTCCATAAATGGTATTAATGAACTTGTTTTCAATAATAAATCCTTTGATTTCACTATTTTATTTATTGCCTCCATAATAGCATAGCCATACTGGTTCGCTTTACTCTTTATAATATTATAAAACTGGTGTTGTGATGGCTTACCATCATTCAATAATTCAATAAATTCTTTATGAAAATCAGGAGATATATTATTTATTTTTTTGATAATAGAATATCCTACTACAGGTGGTAAGAAATTATTCCATTTTGTGATACTATGTTCTTCATTTGGAATTAATTGTGGATTTAAAATATTATATTCGCGTTTTTTCAAATACAATTCGTTGATTTCATCGCGTTTTAATATATATTTATCCATTATAACTTTCATACGGTCAGATATTTTGGCGGCGTTTAATTTTTTTATAGATTTCCAAGGTGAAATAGAACTTCCACATCCTTCTACTACGCATGCTATATATTTCAATCCTGTATAATCTTCAACTCCACCATCTAAAGGGTAACCACTGAATGATCGTAAACATCCAGGAAATGTCTTTTTTGTTTGAAACGAAGGAATGGCTGTTTGTATATGAATAAACAAAACACAAGCAATAATAATAATAGAAAATTCATTATAATAATCTTTGTAACTATCCACCTTTTTACCTGTTTTTTCTTCTTTTTTCAATCTTTCTTTTTCATAAGTCTTTTCGCTTACAATAGCCTTTGACATTATTTCATTGGATACTCTCATTACGAATTCAACAATATCATTTATAGGGATATCAATATTTGATGATATAGTATGTAATACATTGTAAATCATTTCTGAAGTTTCGTTTTCAAACACAGGTTTTTCTTGTTTTTTCGTTTGTTGATTTACTGTTTCTAATAAAACATCTCCCATATCTTTTTCCATAATATCACGTGTGCTAATACGTCTACCGCTTTCATCATACCCTTCTTCATTGCTTAATTCTCTTTTACAAATTATATATCCACTATGTTTATCTACATGTGAATCGCCATCATCACTTAAAGCACCAATGTCCCTACAAATTTCATCCAACAATAATTGATAATTGCCTCCATTTACAAATTCGGATGCTAATTTATATAAAAACATAGGTAATAATTTTGTATTTGTATCAATACAATAAAACCAATATTGGCTTTCATCTAAATTATCAACCATAGGATAGCGGCAATATTTATCAACAAACCTCATTATATCCTGCTGTTTTTTTGTGAAATCATCTTGACCAAGAATCAAATCTCGTAATTCAATATGAGGAGAACTCAAAACATCACTAGCATTCGCAAATTTTCCAAGTTCATAAGCTAAATTATTAGATTTATATAATTGTATTTCATTCAAAATTTGTTTTTTTATGATTTTTCGTCTATAGTATTCAATATCATCTTCTAGTGTTTTTTCTAATTCTTCTACTGAAACCACATATCGTTTATCAAATTCATTAATTAATTTTTGTTGTGATAACATTTTCAGTCTTGCTGAGGCATCTGATAAATTTTCACAAATATTATTCTTAGCATTTTTAAAGCATTTCATATCAATATTACAAAACAATGAATTTGTATCCAAGAATGCTTCGCTGTCTATTTTATCGTCGTGAACCCAATTATTTTTCAAACGACGATAATATTGAGTTTTTTTTCTCAAGTCTGCTTCATTTTCAATTTCTTCTTTTTCCTTATCAGTCAATTTATTGATATCAACATCAGCTGGTAATCTTGGTTTGATTTCCAATATAGCATAATCTCCATCCCGAACTAATTTCTTTTTCAATATGAGTGTAGATGCTAATTCTTTTGATATTTCGCGTGGACAATCGTGTTTTTGAACAAGATTTTCAGCCAAATATTCCAAAAAATCATCTGCTAACATTTTCTTTTCTTCATCTTTATATTGCTTTATTATATCATAAGGTGCATCATCAAATTCTTTGTCATAAAAAACTTCATCATTGTTATTATCTTTTTGTAAATCTTTTATGCTTTCATAATATTTTGATAAATACCGTCTTGTACAATCAGTTGCTTTCACTTTTTCAAGATCGCTCATTTCATCAACATTCGGTTTAGATAAAATATCCATCAAATTATTCGGTGTCATCAATGGTATAAGTAATGTTTTCAATAAATTAGTAAATAAACCACCATTATCCAATTGTAAAATCTTGGATAAAATTTCAACAGAAGACAATTCTGTATTTTCTTTTGTTTTTGATAAAAATTTATAATTTTCAAAAAAAGCATCATTCATTTCTTTTTTTTCATTCAATAATTTTATTATTGAATTAGCATTTTGTTGTACATTATACTTGTTTGTTTTTATAATAGTATATTTGTTTGATTTTTCAACAAAAGTTCTCTTCAATTCATTTATTTTTTCTTTTATAAAATACCGAATTTCCAAATATTGTTTATAACTAATGTCATTAGAATAAACCATAAACGGTTCCAAATAATTTACTACGTCAATAAACGAAACCTTGTCTTTTATATATTTACGAATAATACGAATAAGTGTTCTTGTTTTTGGTATTATAACTTCCAAGAAATGTTTGTATTTATCATCATCAAAATTAATTTCATCTGATAATAAAAACTCTTGTATATTTGTTAAAAACTCTTTTTTTGTATCTTTTTCTAATTTTTCATAATCAATTTCATTTTTGAAATTATCAATTACATTGGAAACAATATCAGTTTTATTATTCAAAAGCCGAAATAACATAAAATAATCATTATGTAAGTTTGCTCGTTCCATAATATTAGTCATTGGTAAATCAATTCTTGAAAATCTTACTACTGGTGAAGGTAGCATAATAAGGGACTTTAAATACATTGTATCATTTGGTGTCATTTCGTTTCTTACATATTTTTTTTTACCAGTTTTCAATGACTTTTCAATCATTTTAGACAATCCCAAATTATATTTTTGAATAACATATTGTTGTTTTTGTACTAATTCTTCTGTTATTTTTGCTTTGTTTCCTAACTTTCTATTTGGTGGTACAACATTGATTTTAGAAACATTACTGTAGAAATTACCCAAATTATCAATAATGCTTTCAATATTTGTCATAACAGTTTTACTAGTCAACAGATTATTAGTATCTAAAGGTTCTCTAAATGGTGTTAAAAATTCATTTATTTCATTATAAACAGAAGAATAAGTTACATTTCTATTATTATTTTCATCAGAATAGTCTAATTGGCGCTGTTCTATTTTACGTAAACTAATTCCTAATTTATCATCAATTACATCAATACTTTCAATATGATTTTCCATATCACTTATTATTTTACGATTGCTTACAACTGGTAAAATCCATTTCAAATCTACTTCTAAATTATATAATTTATCTACCAAGGGTTTGTATAATGCATCTATTTTTTTGATATCATATACATTTTGGTTATCATCAAATTTTGAAAAGTTTTCTCTCAATTGTTTAAATCTTTCTATTAATAAATGTACATTATCCAATACTACCTTTGTTCGTTGTATATTTGGAATAGTAGATAATAATTCATCTAATAGGTCATTAACTTGCGTGTCAATACCATATCGTTGTTGGCCTTCTGGTATTTCCACAATATTTACTATATCTTCTAATTCTTCACCAAATACGATTGAGTTTGCATCAATATACATATCATGTAATTTTTCACGTATATTTTCATCTTCTTCCGCATCTTCTGGAATAGTGATGATAGATTCACCAGAATCAGTATATTCAATAGAAGCCAATTTATCTTCAGGTATTTCTAAAACTTCCCCTTCTTCAATAGATTGTTTCAATAAAGAGAGAGAACTTACATTTCTTAAAGCAGCAGGTTTGGGACGAATAGTAATTTCTTCAATTGGTATATCTTCAGGTATACCTTTGTAGGCAAAATCAATATAAATAATTTCTAAATCCGGATACGTTGTAATTTCAATCTTATCCTCATCTAAATTTGTAATTTCACCTGTTATAGTGATTGGAATATCAAAATTAAAATGAATATCCACCCAGATTTTTGGTAACAAACCATTTTGTCTGGCAAACCCTTTTTCATCACTTCTATGTAACAAACGTATTTCACTAATAGATTCGTCTGTTAAACTACCATTTGAATCAATATTCAATTGATAAAATTTATAATTACTAATATTCATTAATATTATTTTTTTATCACTTATTTGCGTTAGTAAATAAGTCATTTCATCAATTTCTTCATTCGTTGGTGATATAATTTCTATGATATCTCCCAATTCTAACGATAATGATTTATTTTTGTTTGAATTGTTCAAATTACTTTCATCTATATCTAAAATTTCCGCTTTTTCGTCCATTTAATATATAATGTTAAAATTTTATTTAGATTAGGACTAAATAATATTAAAATATTATAATAAAGCTATTAAAGATAATTCGTAATTATATTTAATAATTAACATAAGTATAATGTCAATTTGTCAAGAAATTTCCAATTTATACAATATTGATACAGTAAATTATAATCAAGATAAAATAAAAACAAAAACATATAACAAATCTAATGTTACTTATACTATTTTAAATTATGATAACAATTTTATTTGCGATAATGATGTATCAAATGGATATTATCGTTCATTAATTGTTTCATTTCCTGAAAATAAACTATTAGCTTTTTCTCCACAAAAATCATTAAAACCTGAGACATTCATTGAAAAATATTCATCAATTAATGAAACGATTTTTATGAATGAAATCATAGAAGGTACTATGGTAAATTTGTTCTTTGATCAACGAATTGAACAATGGGAAATATCAACAAGGGGTGCTGTAGGAGGTTCTTATTTTTACTATAGAAATCAATATGAGATTAATGCTGATAAAAAGAAACAAAATTCATTTTATCAAATGTTTTTAGAAGCATTGGGTTCTGGGGACAATCAATCATTAAATGAACTACCTTTGTTACAAGATATGCCAAAAAACTATTCTTATAGTTTTGTATTACAACATCCAGATAATCATATTGTATTACCTATTTCTAAATGTTCTATTTATTTAGTTTCCGTTTTTGAATTACAAGAAGGAAATATCGTAAAATATATATCACCATTAGAATATCAATATTGGGATTTATTTAAGAACGTTAATAATGTCATATTATTTCCAAAACAATACAATTATGAAAACTATGAAGAATTAAAAAAAGAAAATTGCTCTATACAAACAGAATTTACAAATATGGGTATCATGGTTACTAATGTAGAAACAGGCGAAAGAGCATCATTCAAAAATCCAACATATGAAGAAGTTAAAATATTAAGAGGCAATAATCCTAATTTACAATATCAATATTTATGTTTGCGTAAAACAGGAAAAATACAGGATTTTTTATTTTATTTTCCACAATATAAAAAAATATTTTATAGATTTTACCAAGAATATGAAAATTTTGTAAATAATGTCCATTATTCTTATTTGACTTATTATGTTCAAAAACAAGGTGTTCAAATATCAAAAAAATATTCACCTCATATTTATAAAATTCATCATGAATTATATTTACCATCATTACAAACTGAAGAACCAATCATTATTAAACGCAAAGTTGTGAAAGAATATTTTGACAATTTGGAACCGCGTGAAATGATTTATCATTTAAATTATGACAGAAGACAATATTCAAAAGGGAAACGCGAAATAAATAATGTTGAAGAAGAAATTATAATAAATGATGAATAAAAAAGTATATCAATACCATAAAAACATTGTTTTATATTGTAACAAAGTAATTACAATATAAAAATTTACAACGTGAACTTACAAATCATTATACATCATAGATAATTTACTTAAATTTTGAATATATTTTGTGGTATGTTCTTTATTGGAATCACCCATTTCTTTGATAGGCATTCTCAATGTATCAATAATATTTAATATCTTATTGGAATTAGATAAATTAGATAAGTCATCACTATAGTCTTTATCAAAAAAGAATGAAATATCACCATTATCAATAACATTTTTGTATGGAATATATACAAATTTAACCCACGCTTTTATTATGGCAGTAGGATTGGCTTTTTTTATTGTATCAAATGATGTTTTTGCTATTACTAAATCATTATTTTCTGGAAATATACATATTATGTCATCAATAAAATCAAATAAATGTGTATTAAATGCGCGTAATATAGATGATTTATCACTCATGTTTACTTAAATAAATAATGAAATTTTTATATTATTTTTTACTAAATACTAAAAGCAGGTTTTTGTTGACCAATAACATTCATTTCTTCATTTCGCATTTTTTGTAGATTGTCAATAGTAACATTATTGGATAATTTATCCGGTCTATATGTATCAGGTGGCGTATCAATAACTAAAGTATCAAGATTCGCAGAAACATAATTATTCATTTGTCTCATTCCACCTTTTCCTTTGCTACTTAATTCCTCAGGTGACATATTATAAAATGTAAATTGTTCTGAAACTATATTAGAACCATAGTTATCAGCTAATCTATATCCAACAGGTTCTCCATTCATATTTGTTGCTTGATTATTTAAAGACGTTATATAGGGTTGAAAATGTTGTACGATATCATCCCCACCATAAATAACTTGGTAATTTTTTTTCACTAATAATAATGCTGGTACACTATGAATATTTGGTGGCATAATTACTTTGGCACCATTTTCTAAATTTATATATAGTTGGTTCGTTTTAGGATCACGACTGCGTTTATCTATACAAATAAAACTTATTTTGTCAGTAATATTTGTCTTTGATATTACTTGTAGCACTTTTTGTGAATGTTTACAGTAATTGCTATAATATAAAATATCCATAATCTTATATTATAATAAAAAAAGCATTTTTATTATTAAACGAAATTACATTCTTTCACACATAGAATATAACAATCTATTTTGAAAATAAAATATACCATATCCTAAACAAATAGAAAGCATTTTTAAATAAAAATTCAAACCTTTATTTTTAGTAATTCCGATAAAAATAGATGTAACTAATACAATAACTAAAAATATAAATCCTAAAATAGATAAATAATAGAAATATATACAATAATCTTTACTTAGAGAACCAAATAAACTATCAATAAAATTATTCATTTATAGTTTATTGTAAGATAATAATATTAGTTAATTATTTTAATGAATTGACACACATACTGTAAATAACACGAGTTTGCATATACATTAATCCGTTAACGAAAACGCCTAAAGCAATTGCGAAAATGGTGGTAAAACTAAATTTTTTGATTTTAAATAAAGCAATAAGAGCTGCTGAAATGGAACCTAGTAAACCAATGAAGGAGATAATTACAAGGATAAAACTGATGAAACACCAATCTTTGCCGACTGTACCGAAGAATAAATCAACAATATTCATTTATAAAATAGTAAAAGAAATTTTTACTGATTTCCTAAATATTCTTTATAAGAAATAATAGTAAATAATACTAAATATTACAATTCTAAAGTGATTTTGTATTCTATACTTCATTTGTTTTGTGTAAATTTATTTAGACTACATATTTTTATTGTGAAAAATAGTATAAACAGTTATTTGTAAATAAATTATATTTTACTATTTATATACAATGGATAATTCAACTATATGGAAATTAATAGATAAATATTTTACAGATAATCCACAATGTTTAGTAAGACACCATATAGAATCATATAATGATTTTTTTAAAAATGGTATATTTAAAATTTTTAAAGAAAAACCACCTATTCGTATTAACACAAGATTTGATAAAGAAATCAATGACTATCGTAGTCAATGTATAATGTATTTTGGTGGAAAAGATGGTAGTAAAATATATTTTGGAAAACCAGTTATTTATGATGATAACAATAATCATTATATGTTTCCAAATGAAGCAAGGTTGAGAAATATGAGTTATGGAATGACTGTACATTATGATGTAGAAATTGAATTTATAGATATTTTAGGTAACGATGAAACTCCCAAATTAGTAGGAATAGATGATTTGGAGCAATATAGTTCAAGTGATGATGAATATGTAGAAAAAAAGAAAAAAGACATCAATACTGAAGGAGGTAAATTGACTGAAGAAAAAATTGCTGAATTAAAAAAATCAAAACGAGAACAAATTGAAAAAGAATTAAAATCTGGCGGTTCAGTGAAAATTCCTATTGGAAAAAAACGCAAATCATTGATTTTAACACCTGCTGAAAGCGAATTAATGAAAAAAGCAATTCAAGAATCAATGATAGGTGGTAATATACAAAAGAGAACATTAATGTTAGAAAAAATAGATTTGGGTAAATTTCCAATTATGGTTCAATCTGATTATTGTGTATTGAAAGACCTACCACGTGAAGTCAGACATACTATGGGTGAATGTGTAAATGATTTAGGGGGTTATTTTATCATTGATGGTAAAGAAAAAACCGTTGTTTCACAAGAAAAATTCGCTGATAACATGTTGTATATTCGTGATGTAAACGATGAACATTATTTATATTCGGCTGAAATTCGTTCTGTTAGTGAAAACGTTTCCAAACCAATTCGTAAATTATCAGTAAAAATCGTTACTCCTAGTAAATCATATAGTAATAAAAATATTGTAGTTAATATTCCGAATGTTCGTAAACCCGTCCCTCTATTTATAGTATTCCGTGCTCTCGGTATTATTTCCGATAAAGATATCATAACTACTTGTTTACTTGATATTAATAAATACGAGAATATGTTAGATTTGTTTATCCCTTCAGTTCATGATGCGGGTATGATAATGACACAACGAAACGCATTACAATATATATCTATTTTAACAAAAGGTAAAACCATCGTACATACATTAGAAATATTATCCGATTATTTTTTACCGCACGTAGGTGAAGTAAATTTTGTTAACAAAGCTTATTACTTAGGTTATGTAGTATTTCGTTTGTTATCTGTTTATACAGGATTAGAACCAGCAACTGACCGAGATAATTTCAAATACAAACGTATTGAATTAGTCGGCAGTTTAATGAGTGATTTGTTTCGTGAATATTATACTATACAACAACGGCAGGTAGAGTTATCGTTAGAAGAAATTGTCCATTATAATGAATCTATTTATTCTGATAATTTGTACGGATTAATTAATAAGAATTATAAAGAAATATTCCGTGAAAAAATAGTAGAAACAGGCTTTAAAAAAGCATTCAAAGGAAATTGGGGTTCTCAAACTCATACTAAAAGAATTGGTATAGTTCAAGATTTAAATAGATTGTCTTTCAATTCAGCATTAAGTCATTTGCGTAAAACTAATTTACCATTAGACGCTAGTGTTAAATTAATAGGGCCTCGTGTATTACATAGTACACAATGGGGTATGTTTGACCCAATTGATACGCCTGATGGTGGAAATATTGGCATTCATAAACATATTTCTATTTCAGCATATATAACTCAAGGCATTTCTAGAGAACCTTTTATACAATGGTTAATTGAAAAAATAGATATGAAAAAGATTGAAGATTGTTCACCATTAATGTTAGCAAATATGAGTAAAATATTATTGAATGGATTATGGGCTGGTTCTATTTCATCCAACCCTATTGATGTTGTTAAAAAAATAAAATTATTTCGTAGAAACGCGTTAATACCTATTTATATTAGTGTCACTTTTGATACAAAACAGAGAACCATATTTATATACACAGATGGTGGTCGTATTTGTAGACCGATTTTTTATCGCGATGATGAAACAAGTAAAATGTCTTTTGATAATAAAGATATTATGAATAAAATTAAAAATAATAATTTCTCTTGGAATGATCTTATTTCAGGTTTCAATAAAAAGATTGATGGCTTTAAACCAAATGATTATAAAATGTATGAACTGAATGAATTATATGAAGGTATTGATGTTGAAATTAATCCTTCCAAATTAGAACGTTTCAAAAAAAACAAGGCGATTATTGATTATATAGATAGTAGTGAAAGTGAAGATACATTGATTGCTTTTAGTAATGAATTGAGTGATAATGAAAATAATCGTTGTACTCATATGGAAATTCACGAATCATTTATTTTTGGCATGATGTGTAATTTAATAAACTTTCCTGAAAATAACCCAGCAACACGTAATTCGTTTTCTTGTGGCCAAAGTAAACAAGCTTGTTCTATGTATCATACAAATCATCAGGTTAGAATGGATAAAACCGCTGTTGTATTATGTTCAGGACAAATTCCTTTAGTAAAATCCAGATATTTGGAATATATTAATAATGAAGAGAACCCATATGGTGAAAACGCTATTGTTGCTATTATGTGTTACACTGGTTATAATGTTGAAGATGCTATTTTGATTAATGAAGGTGCTTTGAAACGTGGATTGTTTAGAACTACTTATTATACTACATATGAGAGCCACGAAGAAAAAACGAAATCAGGTGATGTTACAATAGAAAAATTATTTACGAATATTGAGAACGATGAAACAGTAAATGGAAAAAAACCGGGATTTGATTATAGTAAATTAGATCAATTTGGAATTATTCGTGAAAATACACTAATTGATGATAAAACTATTTTAATTGGTTTAGCGGCTAATAACGCATCTAATAAATCAGTAAAAATAGATATGTCAAAAACTACTAAAAAAGGGCAATTAGGTATTGTAGATAAAACTTTTATTACAGAAAGTGAAGAAGGTAAACGAATTGCTAAAATTCGGGTTCGCGAAGAACGCATACCGAATATTGGTGACAAAATGGCTTCGAGAGCCGGACAAAAAGGGACTATCGGGCTGGTTATTCCCGAAGACGATATGCCTTTTACAAAAGATGGTTTAAGACCTGATATGATAATCAATCCACACGCTATTCCATCTCGTATGACAATAGGACATTTAGTAGAATGTATTATTGGCAAAGCATCAGCACATTATGGTGGTTTTAGTGATTGTACTGCTTTTAATAATAAAGGTTCAAAAGTAGGTGTTTTTGGTGAAATGTTACCAAAAGTCGGGTTTCATTCAAGTGGTAATGAAATATTATACAATGGAATGACTGGAGAACAAATTGAAAGTGAAATATTTATTGGACCAAATTACTATATGCGGTTGAAACATATGGTAAAAGATAAAATCAATTATCGTGCGTTAGGACCACGAACAGCATTAACAAAGCAGCCTGTAGCAGGTAGAGCAAATGATGGTGGTTTACGTATTGGTGAAATGGAACGTGATTCAGTTATTTCACACGGTGCTGCTGAATTTTTACGCGAATCTATGATGGAACGCGGTGATAAATATTATATGGCAGTTTGTAATAAAACCGGTTTATTAGCTATTTACAATCCTTCTAAAAATATATTTATAAGTCCTATGGCAGATGGCCCAATAAAATTCGTTGGTTCATTGACTGAAAATGATTTGCGTATTGATAATGTTACAAAATATGGTCGTAGCTTTAGTGTTGTTTGTATTCCATATACTTTAAAATTATTAATTCAAGAATTACAAACGATAAATGTTCAAATGCGTATTATTACTGAAGACAATATAGAACAATTAGATAACTTATCATACTCAAATAATATTGACAAATTAATGTTTACAAAAAATATTCAACCACAAGAAATCGTCAATGAAATAAAACTTACATTGCGAAAAACGGCTAATAATGTAAATGAATATTTATCAACACCAAAATATATTGAAGAGAAAGAAAAAAGCCCTGATTATCCAGATACTTCACCTGCTTATGAAGAAATAGAAAATGAAGAATTGCTAAGAGAAAGCCCACCTTATAATCCATTCAATGACGTGAATGGTCCATCAACACCAAGCGTGTCTCCCCCTGAAAGCAGTGTATCCGATTTTAAAGCAGAATATCAACAATTATCAGAAATAGATAAAAGAGTATTGACTAAATTTATGAAGAAAAAAGAAGACATTAATAAATTGATAAAAAATTATTCTACTGGTGAGGAAGTGTTGTTTAGAGGTGACTTTTTACCAAATAGAATATGGAAAATAAAAAATATAGGAGATAGATTTATTACAATAATAACCGATAATTTAGAAGGATTAGATGATAAAGACACAATCAAAGTAGTTACAGCATTAGATATATATAGACCAAATGATTTTACATATTCCGAACCAGTATCTGAAACTATTCCTCCATATATGAATGAAACTGGGTTTCTCTCAACCAATTCACCAAAAATGTCAGGAGGATTACAAGAAGTAACGCCATCTATTAATTTCGCACCAGTATTTAAAATTATGAATGGCGGAAATGATTTTTCAACTGGAGAAAATGTCAATGATAATACAAATCCAAATAATATTATGAATACTGAAGCAACAAAAATGAATACACTAACTGATTTGGCTATATCAACTAATCCACAAATAAATATGAAAGCAAATAATGAAAAATCTGGTGGCTCAACTATTGAAAAACAAGAACAAGTTGATTTTAGTAAATTAATCATTAAAAAAGTATAATTGTTTTTTAGAAAATTGAAGTCAAAATAAATTACATAAATAAAAGAATATACTATTATTTATATAATGTCTACAACAAGCAATCGTATATTATCTATATATAAATCAAGAAAAACAATTTTGGATCAATTGAATAATCAAGATTATAGTGTAAATGAATACAATGAATTTAGTATTAATGAAATAGACGCTATGCTTAATAATGAACAATTGGATATGTTAATAACTCATGATACTAATAACAAAAAAGTATATATAAAATATTATTTTACATCAAAACAAATTAAACCTCAGAATTTGGACGATATTATTGAAGATTTATTTACTATTGAAAATGTATTAACGAACGATGATACATTAATTGTTATTATAGATGATGAACCAAATGATACCATTATATCAAAATTAAAATATTTGTATGACCATGATGGAATTTTTGTAGTAATTCATAATATAAAACGATTACAATTCAATATTTTAGAACATTCTTTAGTACCAAATTGTGAAATTTTACAGGAAATTGAGATAAAAGAATTAAAAGAAAAATTTAATATTAATAATTTGAAACAATTACCAGAAATTTCTAGATTTGACCCTCAAGCTTTAGCTATGTGTTTGCGACCTGGACAAATATGTAAATTTGACCGTTATAGTGCTACAGCATTGAAATATAATTACTATCGTATTTGTATATAATTTATATATAATAATATATATAATAGAAATGTCTAAAGTCGTTATTAGTTATAGTCCAAATGATTTTTTTTATGTAAAATTTGATGACCAAAATAACAGTTATTCTATAGATAATAATATGTGTAATAAATTGAAACCTTATGAAATTTGGGACACTAGTTGTAATAAAAATAATTATAATTATAATGGTATCAATAAAATAAATTGTAATTTAAAAGAATTATGTAAAAATAAAGAAAAAGCAACAGAATTACAAAGCATACAAAATACTCATAGTGGGTCTGACCAAAATTATTTAGACACAAAGTATAGTTACAACACTGCTTTTTTAAGAACTTTTAATTTAGGAGTAGGTATTTTTATTATTATTGGTTTGATTTATAAAAATAGAAATATATAATATAAATATAAATAAAATGGATATTAATAGAACAATACCAAGTATTGAAGGATTGTCAGCATTAGATTATGGAAATTCTATTATAAAAAACGATATTGATAATTTTAATAATTGTATAGCATCTGGATCAAATAGTAACGATTGTTTGAATTATTATATAAATGCATTAAATGATAGTAATTTTAAAGATAATATAATTTATGACGCTTCAAATAACTACATCAAACAGAATTACAATAAAATAATTGATGAACGCTCTAAATTAGAAGCAAAAATGAAAGAACTGTATAAATCAAATGATTCATTATTTAACAGCGATTTTAGAAGTAAATATGATGCTACTATGCTAACAGGCATTATTTGGTCAGTATTGGCTGGTTGTGTATTGTATTATACATTTACAAAATTATAATTGATACCATAAATAAAATATCATAATATTTTAGTATTATAAAATATTATAATGAAATCGCTAATTCCAGAAGAAATTAATTTCAATAAACCTGCTGTTATATTTAATAATGACAAAGGAGATACAGATTATCTAAATGGTGAATATAAAGCATCTTCTTCGTCTATATGGAATAATCAATATGACGCGTTTCGCGCTTTTGATAATAAACAAAATACAGGTTGGGTATGTAATATGAATTCACTTAATAAAGATGCCAAAAATAGATATAAGCAAGACCCATATAATGGGTTTGTTCCATCATCTTATATAGGAAGTGGTAGTAGCGAAACATATTGGAAAACCATCTCAAATGACAAACAATACCTTGGTGAATGGATACAGATAAAATTACCGTATTCAGCATATTTAGCGGAATATAGCATTATGTCACAAGAATTTCCACGACAATTTCACTTATTAGGCTCAACTGATGGTTCTATTTGGGAATTATTAGATAGCCAATCTTTGAATAAAGATTATTCTAATAGCAGTTCACCCATTTCATTCAGAGTAAATACTATATTGAATTTTGATCATTACAGATTAGTTATTTCACAATTATTCAAAAGAAAAATTGCTGTGATAACTGAATTAAAATTATTTGGTAATCGCAATGTTTTGGATAATTTAAAATCATTGGAAAATTATGATAATTATAGTAATTATACAACTACATATGATACAAAAATTAATTCTCACTATAATTCAAATACAATAAATCATAATCTCATGGAATATAAACCTTTTTCAAAATTTGATGCTATAACAATAAATAAAATAAACGAAAATTTTACTACACTTAGAGAACCTTATACACTTCAAGATTTAGGTAATAAATTAAATGAATACAATTCGCTGAATGGTAATGCCATAGTAAATTATGGTAATTTAGTTACAGGTATCAATAGCTATTTAACAAGTAGTAATAATTTATTAAATTCTTCTTTATACGACTATAGTGGAAATATACTATTTTTGAATAATGGTAAAACTACAATGAAAGATGCTTTAGAAAGTGATACGAAAGAATTGGCTTCACAAGAAAATAATGTTTTTATATTAGGTACATTGTCATTAGCGATTTTCATTATAGGAACAATTGTGGCTTTAAGAAATTAATATATATGAATATATATATAATATATTCACAATGGGTTTATCTGATTCAGATACTGGAAATTTGTATAATGGATTAAATGCTACTACAATAAATACAAATGATGTACTAATCAAACAAAATGATATGATAAATATTATAAATAATGAAAATAACCGCTTACAAGAAAAAAAAAAAAATGTAGATAATGCTTTAGAAGGACAACAACGATTAATAACATTGAATAATAGTTATAGATTACGATATGCTGATTATAGTAAAATACTAATTATTATTACTATATCAATTTCAATATATGTGTTTGTTTCATTAGCACGTAAATACATTCCATCTTTTCCTGAAGTTATTTATAATATTATAATGATTTTATTAATACCAATTACTATAATCGTATTATACTACAAATATATTGAATTAATGAGTCATAATAAATTATATTATGATGAATTAGATTTTGACCCACCTAAAATCTTATCAGATGAAGATAGATTGAAAGAAAAAGTCGCTAACCAAACAAACGTTTTGAAAAGTGGTGATATATTAGGAGGGTTGGAAGGTTGCGTTGGAGCTCGTTGTTGTAGTGGTAATACTATATGGGATTCTGGAAATTCAGTGTGTATTGTTAGACCAAATAATGGTTTTACTACAATTGATTATGCTTTATTGAATGGTGAAATAAATTTTAAATTGAATAATAATAATGACAGCATAAAACCTAATTCACCTAGTGAATTTGATAGTTATACTAGAATATAAAATCTATATATATATAAATTACTATAGATTTTATATGGAAGGATTTAATATTGGAGATTTTTTTAGAGGAAGAGGAAGAGGAGGAGGAGGAAGAAGATCCAACCCTATCGATGATTTACGAAGAAGAATGGATCAAATGAATCATGATTTTCAAATGACAGAAAATAGGTATAGGGTTCAAATAGATAATAATAGACGAACAATTAACCAATTAACATCAGAAAAACAAAATATACAATCAAAGTTAAATTCAAAAACTGAACAATACGATAAATTATTAAATGACTATAATGTACAATTAAAAGATAAACAAGGAGCAATGGATTATTTAACAATAAACGAGCATTTTTCAAATATAGAGGGATTAACATTAGCAGAAACAGACGCAGTCATTGAAATAGCTGGTAATTTGGATTGGAATTTTTATAATTCCATAGCAGGTCAAAATAAACAGTTAGACACTGAAATTCAAAATTATAAAAGTAATTATAGTACCGATGACCAAAAAGTATTTTATCAATCACAACAAGTAGATTATTTAAATCTATTTAATAGTTATTTATTTATTATTTATTATGCTTTGTTAGTCATATTATGTTATTTTTTATATTATTCAAAAACACTTTCAAGATACGTGAGAATAGGAATGATTGTAACAATAACGCTGTATCCATTTTTAATAATGAATACTGAAAAAATTGTATTAAATTTTATAATGTATATTTTTGCCATTATCAATGGAAACGCATATATAAAAAATTATTAGATAATGTTTTTCTGTAAAAATTGAAAAGTTTATAGAATAATTATAATAAATTATATAGCGAATGAAAAATGAATGTTCAAAAACAATTATCAATAAATAAATTATCTTTGCCTTTTGATATTATCAATAATATCAAAAGTTATGTGTTTTATGATAAAATGACATTTGAAAAAATCTCTTTTATACGAAATAAAAAAAAAGAACTAAATAATCAATTTGAAAACGAGGAAATATTGTTTTATTGTTTTCATAATTGGGAAAATGGCAGAGAATTACTTCATACTTGGTCAGTGAATTATTATAATAATAAAAACAATTATTCTATTACATTTATGGTTCAAGCCGAAATGTGTTTATATTGTGGAAATTATGTAAAAAGTAACAATGAAATATTACCATTAAATATTCGGTGTAATTGCCTTAATATTATTTAGTATAAAATAATATAGTATTTTTTATAGTGTAGTTATTTTCAATATTTTTCGCCAATGGTCAATTCTAGATAAAGCTCTATTTTCTAAAATATGTGATTTACGTATTGAATAATCTGTTAATAACAACCCATCTTTGTTATGTTGTAATACTCTATTTTGAAATAAATTATAAGACTCCAAAAAAGCCTCTTCAAAATCAGATTGTTTTTTATTCATATTATAAATCATACATCTATCAAAATCATAAGCCGATAAAAGGTCTGCTTCACGCACAATATGATAAGCGTGTTGATAAGGACCTAATGTTGGAAAACCATTTTTTTTTACTGTTGAATAAGACATTGTACTTATAATTTTTTTAGTGATATCTATTTCTTCATTATCTAATTTATCTTGTAAAAATTCTTCTATAATTTTCATACCTTCAAATTCGTTCATATATTTCTTATCACACATATCGTGTAAAGCAGCTGAAGTCAATATAATATTTTCTTGTTGTAAAAGCGTTGGGTTCATTGGTATTTCACTTTGATATATCTTATGTGCGTTATATAAAACATCCATACTATGACTTAAACCGTGTGATTCATCTATATTATATTTAGAAGTTGTTAATAAAACAAAGTTAAATAGTTTAGTAAAGAGTGACATTATATATTATTTGTTTAGGAAATAATATATAAAAAAATATTTATTCAATTTTATTCAAAATATTTCAATTATTATCAATTTACAATTCATCAACATCTATTCCGTCATCTATTTCTTCATCTTCTGGTATATTCAAATCATCCCGTTCATTGTAGCGAATTCTAACACCTGTCCACGCTTGGTTCTTTTGTATACCAAATTGCTTATCCATATATTCGTGAACATCTTTTGGTGATGGAGTGCCACGACTTCCATATGTTTCCATATACCAATTTGAAAAGTCAATATTCAATGCGGTTTTTTTTATTTTACCATTTGGATCCTTTACTATTTTATCACGGATATATTCAGCAATATAATCTTGACTAGCACGATATTCATTACTAGCAGCCAATACTATTGGACAATCTTTAACTATTCCATTTGTTTCAAATACTCGTTCAACCAACATAGCAGCAAAAGTTTCTTTCCAATTATCAAAATTTTCATCAATTTTGGGGTCGAGTTTATATTGGTAAGGATTTTCTTGGCTATCATTTACAGGGTTTTCAGTGAATAATGATTTATATGGAACTACACGAATACGACGCCAAGTACCATAATCATTACTTTTGATTTCCATCATATAATTGGAACAAAGAACTAATTTCAATTGTGGTATAAATGTAGTCGCTTCTGATTTATAAAGACCTCTTGCTTGTATAGCATCATTACCACTAGTAAGTTGTTTCATAACGCCGACATTAATTTTTTCACCCGGGGATGGTTCTTGAATAACCCCATATCGTTTACCTTTCAATTGTAATACTTCAGGCGATACACTACCAACTTTTGCACGACCTTCTGTTATCATTGTGGATGGAACTACACATTGATATTCACCTAAAACTTTTTCCATAAGAGTTACAAGTGCTGATTTTCCATTTCTACCTTTACCAATATACATATTGAACGTTTGATTACTTGATGTACCAATTAATACAGATGCTAAATGGTCATACATATAATTATACAATTCTTCTTCTGGAAATAATTTATGTAAGAAATCTGTACATAAGCCAATCGTTTCTTTATCTTTAACATGGTCTATTGGTTTATAATTAATATTGGTAGACATAGAAATATTATCTTCAGGACGACCATAACGGAAGCATTTTTCTTTGAAATCAACAACACCGTTTTTGAAGCACAATAAATATGGGTTTGTGTCTAATTTATTCATAAATGTACCGTCATAAAATAGTTCTTTCGCTTCTGTCATAATATTCTTCTTATCATTTGTTCGTGATAGTCTTGAACATATATCCAATATATATTGTGAACGGTTTCTTTTATGTTTGGTTTGTTCATCTTCAGTCATTTCATTTCTGTCATCATTATTACCATTTACAGTAGGAACATTATTCGCTACAGTTGTTATTCCATTTAATAATCCGAAGCCTTTTTTATTATATAATTCACGCAATTCTGTTGAAATCAGTTTTCTTAACGTAGTTCCTGAGTCTATTTCAACCCAACGATGGTTTTTGAATTCATACCAAGTATTTGATTTTACGCTCGTACAAACAAACCGGTCTTTATACAATTGAAATAATACACGTGCTATATCAAAGTCACCACAAGTTGCTTTCTGTTTTTTATCACCTCCTACATTAATAGCAATTCCAGTACCTGAAATTGTTTGTTCTAAAAAATAATCTACACTGTCTTCATTTACTTTTTTGTATTTTTCATATGCGTCTTGTTTAGACCAATACATCAATGACCTTTTTTGTAACCCTTGATTTTTACTACCATCAGATTTTTTCCATCCATCACATAATTCTGGGATATCAGCATAATTGAAATTTTTGTCTTGAGCACTGAACGCAATCCATACAATCAATAATTTATTACTAATATGTCTTAATACCCAACCAACTCGTTTCCATTTATCATACGACCCTGGAGTAACATAATATTTTTCAGGTAGTGTCATTGTATATAAATATGCTTCTTTCAATTCATAATCATTATTTGAAATTTTATCCAAAAACATATTCAATAAGAAATCTAATTCATTTGCGTTTGTAATTTTTGAAACATAACTATTTATATCAGATATTTCAATATCAGCAAAATCATTATTTGTAGAATTGTTTACTTTTACCTTAGATACTACATTATTTCCACCGCGATAATTTTTGTATTCATTGTATTCTTCTATAAAGGAACTTTTCAAGAAGAATGTAGGATGTTTTCTATAACGAACAGATAACAAATATATATTATTCGCAATATCAAAAGATTTTAGAGAAACAGGAATAATAGAAATTTCTTCATCAGATGGATCAAACCTAGCATCATAAATATATGTCAATTGGTATACTTCATGATTTGGTTTTCTTGAACCAAATAATTGCCAACCAGTATGTCCACTGCTAACACCTCCATCAAATACGTCGTCCCAACCATTTATATTTCTAATTGGAAGGTCTTCCCACATTTCAGCAATCTTTTTAATCGCCTTTTCGCGAACCATACATCTTACTGTCTTATCCGCATTGACACCAATTATCATATGAATACCATCTTTTACAATTTTTTTTTCAGCCAAAATATTTATTTTTGGTTTTTCCAGTACAAATACGGGTATTTTATTTTCGTCATCCATTTGATAAATGTCTTTGATAATGTCTAAGTAACATACTACTAAATCTTGTATATGTTCTTTTGTATGTTGTCTTTCTTTTATTTCCATGCTATACTTAAAATCAAGATCAACTACAATCGGGCCTTCATCTAATTGCGTTTCAGTCAAATATTCATTGCCATTTTTAGAAAGAATATCGCGATAATATAGATTCAAAAACTGCTCGTATTTATCATCTGGAATATGATAGTTCCCACCATAAACACCTAGTTTTTTATCAGGTATACGAGTATTTGTACTTTCTTTTGGTACTTGTTCGTGTTGTTCTTCGTTATTATCATTTTTTTTTATTTGATATTTTCTTAAAAAGTCTACTAATGTCTGGTTTAAATTATTTACGTTATTATCAATTTTTCTAATGTCATTTGACATTTTCATTGGATATATTATTCAGATATTTTTATTAGGATTTTTAAATTCAATTTTTTACAATTTCATTATTTTATTCAAATCCAACGGTTTTTTGAAAGCATAACTCCTAATAGTTTTACACAAGTATTTTGATATACGCTGTATATTTATAGATTATACAACATATTTTATAGAAAAAATTGAACTTGAAAATATTTATACTATGAAACAGAATAAATATTTAGTTATATATTATATCAAAAATGAAATTCTGTGATAAATGCTCCAATATGTATTATATTGGTATTGATTCTGAAGACCCTAATAAATTAACTTATTATTGTAGACTATGTGGAAATACAGACAATACTATTTTAGAAGAAGGTGCTTGTGTTTTGAATACTCAATTGAAAAAAGGTGAACAAAAATTCAATCATATTATAAATGAATATACAAAATTAGACCCAACATTACCACGCATTTATAGTATGAAATGTCCTAACAAAGAATGTAAAACGAACAAAGAAAACAACGATAAACCTACTGAAGTTATTTATGTTCGTTACGATGATGATAATTTAAAATATTTGTATATTTGTGTTGAATGTGATACCACATGGAAAACAGATTCAGAAAAATAGAAACGTTTTGTATAAAAATTTACAGCATTTTTTTACAAAAAATTGAATTCAACGTTATAAATAAAGTAAAATAATAATTTAGAAATATACTATTATATATTATAACATAACATGGCTGATAAATATGGTTCTGACGATGATGAATATGACCCAACCGATGATATTGAAGACGAAGAAGTAGATGTTCCTAAAATAAAAATAACCAAAACTATTAAACCAAAATTGATTGATGATGATGAAGATTACGATGAAGATGAAGATGAAGATGAAGAATTAGATGATGATGTTTTGGATGAAGATGAAGATGAAGACATTAATGACGAGAATATTGAAGAACTTATTGGTAAAATAAATAGTAAAGAAAATATAAAACCGAATTTTCCCATGATAGATGATGATGATGATGAAGACGACGAAGATGTTGAAGAAAATTATTTACAAAAATTTGATGAAAATATCCAAAAAAATATTATAAGTGAATTTCACCCTGAATTACATTCACATAATAGTGATGAAATTGAAATATTATCTAGGGTTGTACGTAATGAAAACGGGGTTATTATAGATCCATTACATAAAACACTGCCTTTTATTACAAGATATGAAAAAGCGAGAATATTAGGTGAACGTGCTAAACAGCTCAACGCAGGAGCAAAATCAATGGTTGAAGTTGATAATAATGTAATTGATGGCTATTTGATTGCGTTAAAAGAATTTGAGCAGAAAAAAATTCCTTTTATTATAAAAAGACCTTTGCCTAATGGTGGTATTGAATATTGGAAATTCAAGGATTTGGAAGTTTTATAAAAAACAAAAAATTGATTGTGTTTTATGTTATTTTTTTATGTCAACAACCGATTTTTGAATATAAACAACAATGACACAAAGTGAAAATAATTATTTATCTAAATATAAAGAATTATTAGATATTGGTAGAAATAAATTGAAAGGAATGATTGATAATGACGTTGAACTTCATTTATTAAATGATGAAGATAGATTTGGTGAAATGTTAGAATTGAATAACTATGTATATACTTATTATAGTACAAATAATGGTGATTTAACACAAAGTATAGAATTTATTATTTTGACTGATGTTGTAGATGAATTTGTAGAAAAAATAAAAAAATTGGGTTATTGGTACATTTATAAAAAATATACAAATAATTATCCTGACATGAATATTGGTATTGAACATAATAAAACTATTCCTGAAGTTCGGACTATTGATGGTGAAGAACTAGATAGATTTCGTATCAAATCAAATACAAATCCTTATGGATGGAAAATAACAAAAAAAACGAAAACATATATAAATTTAGAACGAATAGCTCCAATTCACTTTTTGTGCGGTGAAATGATAGATTGTTTATTAGAAACTTATAACAAAAATTCATTTGATGATTATTTTGATGATGGATCATTCGTTGAATTATACCCTCATTTGACTGTTATTGCTATTGAGAACCCATTGGTTAATAAGAAAAATCTATATTCAAGTCTGATAACAATTTTAGAACCCTTATTAGAACCAATTTTATCTGAATTATAATTTGTTATATCAAAAATAATACTTTTTTGGTTGAGACTAATAAAAAATTCTGCTAATAAAGTTTGAGCGATTTTTTTCTGTATTTAAAGCATTTCCGAGTAAAATGAACTTTTTGCAAACATTTTCCTTCACCTTTTCAAAAATTGGACATTTTTCAAGACCTACCTACTACTTTTCCCAGACTTTTGAAGGGGGTTGATTTTTTATTATAAAAGTAAAAACTATTTGATAACAATAGTCTTTTTATCCAATACCACTTCTTTGAGAACATTTCTCATTATTTTATCGCGGTATTTATCTTGTTCGTCATCACCTTTTCCACCTAAAGCAACAGCAGCCAATTTGAAAAAATATTCGTTTTCCTTTGTATTGTTTTCTCTACATTCTGGATATTCTTGTTGCCAGTTTTGTAGCTGGTTCAAATTCAATTGTGCTATGCGGTCAATGGTCCATTTCAATTTTTGTTTTTCATTGTTCTCCTTTTCCCATATATCATTATCTTTTATATAAACTGTTTCGCGTTTTAAATCTGTACAATGTATCGGTAGCTTTTCTGTTTCTAGTTTTTTGAGTTCCTTTATGAAAATACGCGAAATACCATCTATGAAACCCAATCTTCCAGTTGTTTCAAAATCGTCTGTAGTAAGTTTCAATGAATTCACAAAATCAACTATATTCATAGCATCTTTACACGTTTCATTCAAGAAAATCTGTAGATTAAATTGGTTATTGTTTGTTGTTGTATTATTATTTATTACTTGTTGGTTCTTGGCTAATTCCAATATTTGACTTTGGAGTTCTTTATTTTGTTCTAATAATTGGTTTTCTTTTTCCAATAATTTATTTTGTAATTCTTTGTTTTGCTCAATGAGAACATTTTGTAATTCTTTACTTTCTCTGAATACTTCCATAAATAATTCAGGTGTAATAATATTGCTGGGAACAAATGTATTCTGTATTATTTCAGGGTCTTTATCATTAATAACAATACAATTTTTTTTATGTTTCCATAATGCGTTGTAATTCATATATTCTTTGTTACAATGACAACATATATGCTTTACCTGTTTACTCCCACCAGTTACATTCCTTTTATGTTTCTCGGATAATAAATGCTTATCATAACTTGATTTTATATCAGTATTATAATTACAATGAATACAATTTAAATGCGAATAATTTTTTGAAACTTTTTTATTGCCAGTTATTGCCAAATTTTCATTTTTAGTATTAAAAATATGTTTCAGTGTTAATAAATGTTTATTATAATCTTGTAATTTGCTCGCAGTATAGTCACAACTATCGCATCTATATTTTTGTATATTTTTTTGAGAATTTTCCATTGCCTAAATTATATATATTAGGCAATCAAAAAGTTGTATCTAAATTATTTTAATAAAAAATAATAAAAAATCTGCTAACAAATTTTGAGCGATTTTTTTGGTATTTTGCCCGATGTCCGAGTAAAATGAACTTTTTGCAAACATTTTCCTCCACCTTTTCAAAATTGGACATTTTTAAAATGTCCATTTTTCAAAACCTAACTACTAGTTTTGTTGGACTTTTTAAGGGGGTCTATTTTTGTTTTATAAAAGCAAAAATACCAATTATTTAAGAACAACACTCTTTTTATCCAGTACCACTTCTTTGAGAACATTTCTCATTATTTTATCGCGGTATTTATCTTGTTCGTCATCACCCTTTCCTCCCAAAGCAATAGCCAGCCAAATTAAAAAATGTTCATTTTCCCAAATATTGTTATCTTTTATATATACTGTTTCGCGTTTTAAATGAGAAAAAGTGTAAAACTCCCAATATTTAGATTTTTTTAATGAATACTTGACTATTTTTTTCACCTAAATAATTTATTCTTTTATGATAACCAGATAAAAACCCATCTATACCCTTTTGCGTTAATTCATGACCCCCCCATCCATAGTCATCAAATATCATTATACCATTTTTTTTTAATTTTCTAAAACTTAAAACCGCATCTTCTAATACAAATTCTGGTTCGTGATTTCCATCTATATAAATAATATCAAAAAAATCATCTTGAAACTTTGGTATTTCTAAATTAGAATATCCGCGATTTATTATTATTTTATCTTTAACTCCAGAATTTTCAATATTATTAACAAATGAGTTATAGATTGATGATTGTTCGTTTTTATATTCAGGATAATCGTCATAATCTTCCCAAGGATCTATACAATATAATTTACTATCATTATGTAATCCATAAGTCTCCGCAACAGATAAAATATTAGCACCATAAAATGTACCAATCTCTAAATAATTGATTTGTTTATCTTTATAAATATTTATATCAATATTATTAAACCAATTATTTGCTAAACGATATTGAGTACCAACAAAATTATTTAACATTATATAATCCATATAATATTAAATAATTTATATTTAAACGAATATATAAAAATGCTTATCTGATGCATTATAAATATTGGGCGTTTTGAATGAGAAAAAGTGTATAAAAGCAAAAATACCAATTATTTAAGGACAACACTCTTTTTATCCAGTACCACTTCTTTGAGAACATTTCTCATTATTTTATCGCGGTATTCATCTTGTTCGTCATGACCCTTTCCTCCCAAAGCAACAGCAGCCAATTTGAAAAAATATTCGTTTTCTTTTGTATTGTTTTCTTTACATCCAGGATATTCTTGTTGCCAGTTTTGTAATTGGTTCAAATTCAATTGTGCTATGCGGTCAATCGTCCATTTTAATTTTTGTTTTTCATTGTTCTCTTTTTCCTATATATTGTTGTCTTTTATATACACGGTTTCACGTTTCAAATCGGTACAATGAATAGGGAGTTTTTCTGTTTCCAGTTTCTTTAATTCTTTTATGAAAATACGAGAAATACCATCTACGAAACCTAACCTACCAGTTGTTTCAAAATCGTCTGTTGTTAGTTTCAAAGAATTCACAAAATCAACTATATTCATGGCATCTTTACATGTTTCATTTAGGAAAATCTGTAGATTAAATTGGTTATTGTTTGTTGTATTGTTATTATTTATTACTTGTTGATTTTTCGCTAATTCCAAAATTTGATTTTGTAGTTCTTTATTTTGTTCAATGAGAACATTTTGTAATTCTTTACTTTCTCTAAATACTTCCATAAACAATTCTTTTATTGGTAAATTGCTGGAAATAAATGTATTTATTTAAAACTCCCATATTATAGAGCAAAAAAATAAGAAAGTGTAAAATCAATAGACGTGCTTACCTATTTGGGATTGTTTCTTTAACGCCGATTGTCTTACAATACTTTTTCTAAATAATAAAAAATTGATTTAATTCATAAACAATTTATAATGAGTAAAATACAACATAACTATTATTCAAAATGTATAAATTAAATCACTTGATTAATATTGAAAAATTTGATTGGGATACATTATCAATGAACCCAAATGCTATTCATTTATTAGAAGCAAATCAAGATAAAATAAAATGGAAATTCTTATCATTAAATCCAAATGCTATTCATTTATTAGAAGCAAATCCTGATAAAATAGATTGGTTTTGGTTATCATCAAATCCAAATGCTATTCCTTTATTAGAAGCAAATCAAGATAAAATAGATTGGTTTTGGTTATCATCAAATCCAAATGCTATTCATTTATTAGAAAAAAATCCTGATAAAATTCATTGGGGTAAGTTATCATTCAATCCAAATGCTATTCATTTATTAGAACAAAATTTAGATAAACTTGATTGGTTTTGGTTATCATACAATCCAAATGCTATTCATTTGTTAGAAGCAAACCAAGAGAAAATTGAATGGGAAACTTTATCATACAATCCGAATGCTATTCATTTATTAGAAGCAAATCAAGATAAAATACAATGGTATTTGTTAGCATTAAATACGAATGCTATTCATTTATTAGAAGCAAATCCTGATAAAATTGACTGGGAATGGTTGTCAAGAAATCCAAATGCTATTCATTTATTAGAAAAAAATCCTGATAAAATTAATTGGAGTAAGTTATCACGCAATCCATCTATCTTTGAATTGGACTATGACGCATTAAAAGAACGATGTCTTATTTATAGTGAGGAATTAATACAAAAAACAATGCATCCTTCAAGAATTCAAAAATATTTAGATATGGAAATAAGCATTCACGAATTAGATAATTATTTATAATTTATTACATTTTGTTTATTAGAAAAAATATCATTTATACATAGTTATTTTTTTTCTCTATAAAATGGGCATTTTAAATGAGAAAAGGTGTAAAATGTCCAATTTTGAAAACCTAACTACTAGTTTTGTTGGACTTTTTTAAGGGGGGTTGATTTTTTATTATAAGAACAAAAAAATAGGTAAAACCCAAAATTTCACACCAATTATGATTTCCAATGTTTACCGCAATCCAAACACGTTACGAAAATGGTTGCTGGTTCATCCGCACTACGCGTTTGTAATTCATAATATGTACATCTTTTTGAACGACATTTTTTACAAGTAAACATATCAGTTGATGCCTGAATATTTGTATTAAATTTACTAGCATCGCGTTTCATTTTTTTTTCAATCAAACTATTCCATTGTTGAGGGTTCATTTCTTGATGAGTCATAAAAGCTAATGTTTGTGGTGGGATTTCACCATTTTTAATTTGTTCTAATAATTCCTTGTTTTTTATATTAATATAAATACTACGCAAACGATCCAAATATAATTGTGAAAAATGTGGATTTTCCCATTTTTTTACGATTTTTTTTGAACTGGCTTCTTTGATAGCGTAATTATATATTCCTTTTTCTAAATTAATAGCCAAATTATCTTCTACTAATATAGTTTTCAATTTCTTTCGTATATTTTCGCGAAAAAGATCAGGGCTTTGTATGTTAAATAATGAAGTCATATTATATAAATAGTAATACTGAATACTATTTATATATTTTAATTATTCAATTTTTTGTAGGGAAACCTTGGTTTTCCTACTTTATACGTAATTTTCTTCAGCCAATTCACTACTACAATCTAAATAATTTTCTTGAACTTCTTTTAAAATATTTTCAAATACAGTTTTTGGTTTGGTTTTTTTGTTTTGTTTTTCAGGTTTTTTTGAAGATTTCTTTGTCTTTGCCTTTACAACTATTTCTTCTTCACTTGTTTCTTCATTGCTATCACAATCTTCATATTCATCCCCGTCATCATCTTTGTCATCTACAATAAAACCATCTTTTACATAACCTTCTTTTGTACGAGGTCTATCATCATCCTCGTCTGTTTCTTCTTCACTATCTTCACTACCAATATCTTCAAATCCACCATATAATTCTTCATATATTGCGTTCCAGTCACCTTTAGTAATACTAACTGGCTGTCCATTTTCTTTATTTACAATTACACAAGAACCAAAGAGTAACGTATTATCAATTGGTGGTGGAAATTCATATTTATTTTCTTGTCCTGCCCGACCATTTGATTTACCATAAAGAGAAACAGAAAATGATTTACCGTTTATTTCGCAACCCCATTGAGTTTGTAATTCAAAACCTTCCGCGGATTTGAAACCAGCTTTTTTATAAAATTCACTTTCGTCATATTTTTTCAATTCTAATTCTTTTATTTTACCACTTTTATCGACAATTAAAATTACAATAGGCATAATGATTAGTTACTATATTATAAAAAATACTATTTAAGTTATTTAGGTAAAATATTTTTAAGGATGAATAATAAAATATTCATATATTTTATATGAGAAAACATAGCAATAAAAAACAAAAAAAAAATTTAAATAAAAATAGTAGAAAGTTAGGAGGAGTAGGAGAAGAGAAAAAAAGCTTTTTTGATACTTTAGCTGACCAAGCTAAAGAAAAAGCATTAGAAGAAATAAAAAAAAAAGGATTAGCAGAAATAAAATCAAATCCAGCTGTCAGTGAACTTACAAAATTTTTACCACAAGGAGTTATTGATAAGATACAACCAGAAGAGCCAAAACCAGAACAACCTAACGTTATCGTTATAGATAACAAAAAAGAAGAGCCAAAACCAGAACAACCTAATATTATTGTTGTAGGTGATAAAAAAGAAGAGCCAAAACCAGAACAACCTAATATTATCGTTGTAGGGGATAAAGGAGACAAAGAAGAAAAAGATAAAGAAGAAAAAGATAAAGAAGAAAATGATAAAGAAGAAAATGATAAAGAAGACAAATCAATGTTTTCTAAGATGAAAAATTTGATAAAATCGTCAGAAAATAAAAATGATGACGTTGTTAAATTGAACGGTAATGATTATGTTGAAGGAACTTGTTTATTTACTGGTGCAAAAGGATTATTTCCAAAAAGCAATACTTTAACCATAAAAAAAGATGACTTTGATAAAGAAATAATAAAAGAAGAAGTAAAAAATGAATTGAAAGAAGAAAAAAAAGGTGGAAAAAAAAATAAAACACAGAAAAAAGGTGGTGTCAAAAAAAATAAATCAAAGACAAATTCAAAGAAAAAACGTTCAAAGAAATAAAACAATATCTATGTAATTTCATATAATAAAAATATTAAATTACATAATGTTCTCAAATCCTATAATAAATTTGATAATAACAATAATAATTTCATTTGGAATTATTCTATCAATTCAACACCTATGGAATTATATAAAGGATAATTATTCAACAAAGAGAACAAAAGATTTAGTAAATAGTCAAATAGAGAAATATAAAAAATTATTGGAAAGACAAAGTTCTCATCAAGTAGAATTTATAAGTGAAGAGGAACAAGAGAATATGAAAGAAAAATTAATACATTTTATAAATTCACAAGAGTAAAAATGAAATCAAAAATAGTTTATTCAATTTTGTCATTGTATCTATCCCAACACTGAACTTTTGATTCGGCTTGCTCAAGTAATGTGAGTTCGTCATCTGGATGTTTTGGAAGTCTTGAACCAAAACAATCTTTTGTATAATTCGGGTCAAACGCTAAATTTCTTAACAATTTTTTTGCTTCTGACTTCTTTTCTTCTGACATACTATAAAAATTCTTTAATATTTCATCTATTTCTTCATCAGATAACGCATCACCGGCGCCAGATATGCGTTTCTTTCTTTTGTTTTGTTTTTTCTTCAGAGTATAAGTTTTCTTTTTTCTTCCACCATTTTTCAACGACTTTTTTGGGATTTTTTTACTAAATGTTTTCCTTCGGTTTTTTATAGTAACAGACATTATTATACTATAATATTAGAAAATATAGAAGAGAATGTAGATATTGTTGTAACAAAAATTGAAGTTGAAAATAAAATATATATTTTAAATAATATAAACTTATTACGCATTATAATATAAGTAATAGAACATGGAATTGTCAGCAAGTGAATTAAATGATTTGATGAAAAGGTTTCCTAATTTTGAACTTTCCTATGAAACTGTATCCCATAAGAAAGTTTCCCCTGTTTATAATATTTGTTTAGCAATACCACAAGGAAAAAAATGTTATGCGTGGTTTACATTTATCGGAGAAAAGGACTGTTGTATATTATTAGAATTGAACCGAGAAAAAAAAATATGTAAAGGCACCATTATAGATATAGATTTCAAAAATAAATTGGAATTAGGAACAATATTATATGGTACAATAGTAGAAAATGAAAATAACGAGCATAGTTTTTTCGTAATAGAAGACATAATACAATTCAAAGGTATTCCTTTTAAAAAATCCAATTTACAGGAAAAATTAGGATTTTTAAATGAATTTATGAAGTCTACACAACAAATTTTTAAAACAAAACAATCCATTGTATTTGCTTTGCCACTAATATGGGACGTTCAATCACCAACCGAATTTGACTGTGCTACTACATTACCAGAAGATATCGCCAAAAAAATTCCATATTTAACACATCATATTCAATATAGATGTTTTACAGAAATTAAACCTTACTTGAATTCAGTTATTACAAAAAAATTAAATTTCGCAGCTGTTGTTCAAGAAACCAAAAAAGTATCTAGTTATGTTTTTGATACTGTACCTATTAAAATGGATTTTACAAAACCGCAATATCGTTTTCCAACTGTATTTCAAGTAACAGCGGATATACAATTTGATATTTACCATATGTTTGCGTTTGGTAAAAATTCCAAACCAGTTTATTATAATGTAGCATATATTCCAAATTATAAAACTAGTGTATTTATGAATAGTTTGTTTCGTAAAATAAAAGAAAATAGTAATTTAGACTTAATTGAGGAAAGTGATGATGAAGAAGAATTCCAAAATATGGAAGAAGATAAATATGTTGATATAGATAAGGTTTTATCCATAGAGTTCGCTTTTAATCCGAAATTTAAACGCTGGGTTCCAAATCGCGTTGTAGATAATTCAAGTAAAATTGTTCATATTTCAAAATTGACACACGATATTAATGACCGTCCACAATATAATAATAATAATAATGGATATAATAATTTTAATAATAATCGTGGATATAATAACGGATATCATAAAAATACAAATGGTACTCATAGAAATACAAATCCTAATCCTAATTATAACAAAACCAACAATTATAGCAATAGTTATAATGGAAATAATAACAATATTAGAAAATATTAAAATATAATGAAATAATATATAATGCCAGCATTATCATTTAGTGAATTAAATAATACAAAAGTATTACCAGATACAAAAGTAACTTCTACCGGTGGTAATACAGCAAATTATGCTAGTAAGCAAGCAGGTGGAAGAAAACAAAAAAAATCCAAAGGAAAAACAACAAAAAAATCACGCAAATCAAGAAAATCAGGAAAATCACAAAAAAAGAGATTGTTTGGATTTTTTTAATGTATTACATCTTTTCTCATTTAGAGCAACGCCCATTTTATTAGGCAAAAAATAAAAAAATATAAAATTGAATAATCATTCAATACATTTATTATATTACACAAAGATAATATAATAAATGAAATTACTTTTATTACCGAAACATTTACAAGATTTGATAGGTGAGTTCAATGTAGAACATAGACCATTATTGCGATTAGTAATGAATGAATTAAACGACTATTGGATTTTGCGTATTGAGAAAGAAAAAGAATGCGATGTTTGTGGAAAAAATTCAAAAGAAGAATATTCAACAAATATATTATGGAAAAGATACCACTTTTGTGGAGATTATTGTATGTATGAAAGAGAATATTATTTACGTAAAAGTTATAGAGAGTATATCAAACGTACAAAATTACAAAGATAAAAATGGGCTTTTTACATCAGTGAACAATTGAAAAAGTGTAAATAAAAAACACGTAAAAATTTTTATATAATTCAGCATTCAAATATATTTTCATTTTTTTATTATCAATAATATCTTCCATATAATGTATAATGACCTTACCATTCTATGTATATTTTATGCCTTTATTCGCAGTATTTATATATTTCCTTTATCAAATTAGTAAATACGGATTTTTAGGATATTACAAACATAAACAAGAAAGAAGTAAACAAAAACTTGATAATATAAAAAAATATATGAAATAAACAAATTCTTATAAATTACTCACATTGATAAGACATTTACCACCAAATATTGTTTTTTGTTCTTTTTCTTCGTTATCCACATTTCCACAAGAATTATTATCTTTAGGTTCAAACACTCTTTTCCAAGATTTATCTTCTTCCCAATCTATCATCATATTTGTATATTTTTTACTATCTATTTCACGAATTCTATAATTGGATTTTTTATAAAATCGTCTACGTTGTGCCCATTGGTTCTGAAAAATATCGTGACTATCAATAATATCCACAATAATCGGTTTTTCGTGTTTTACTCGCAAAATTCGCCCAACAGATTGTGTAATGTCTGTTTTAGGGGTTACCATTACTAATGTTGAAAGTGTTTTTATATCTAATGCTTCAGCAGCCATAGCATAAGTCGCCAAAACAATTTGTTTAGTTTCGGTTTGTTGTAAATTAGCTTGTTTCATGCCACCTACATAATAACCAACACTTGCTATTTTTTTATGTTCTATAGCATCATATAAATAAGTCAATAGAGACCGATTATGACATAATACCATGATTTGTTTTTCGGGTTCTTCTTCTATCAAATCCCCTATTATTTTCACAATAAAGTCACTACGACGGTTATAATCACATAATTTTACAATCATACTACTGTATTTCGGATTACCACGAAAATCCAATTCAGTTTCATTGAATAAAGGGTCGTCGGTTTTATATTGTATTGCCCGAACACATACAGGGTCGGAATTTTCTCGTGCTTCACTATATATTTTATCACCAATAAACATATATAAAACCCGCGTTAATTTATCTTTGCGGTCAACAGTGGCTGATATTCCTAACATATATGGAGTAATTGTTTTGAATAATGTTCGTGAAAATTGTTCGCTACCAATTCGGTGTACTTCATCTATGATAGTCAACCCGAAACAAGAGAACGCATCAGGTGGATATTCTTTATCATATAATGTTTGAACCATACCGATGACTATATCGTTTCCTTTTACATCAAATACTTGTCCTTGAATTTTACCTACTGTTGCGTTTGGTAAGAATTCTCCTATTCTTTCTATCCATTGATTCATCAAAAATTCTTTATGTACGATTATAAGCGTCTTTTTTTTTAAAAGTGAAATTATTTTTAATCCCATCACTGTATTATGTGTAACTGTAAAATCACCTAATACAAAACGGTGGTTTCCATCTATTTCAAACCCATAATAATCACCAATACCTATATTTTCTAATTTAATTCTATACTTCAAACAGTCTCTAATTAGTTTTCTTTTATGACCTTTTTTTCTTTTACAATTTACTGGTATATCTTCTAATCCTTCACCACATATATTTGTTATATAGTATGTGCCTTCTTTTCTACCATTTTTAGAATTAGTACAAGTTTTTTTTATTTGTTTTTTATAAGCAGAAAATCCTAATGACCTAGCTAAAAATACTATATCATCAAGTAATTTTTCATTTTTTTGTGTTATTTCATAACAATTTTCGTGATAATATCCATCTGAATCAATTAACCCAGCTAATAGTTCCAATTGAATTTGTCTTGAATTACATTTGTATGTTAAAGGAATGTGTTTATTGTTAATTAAATTGTTTTGTCTTAGAAAATCAAGAAATATATTATTTCTATTAATAGAATTAATCCTATAATCGTATTGTTGTCCAGAATATTTTAAATAAAGAGAAGTATGCTTTGTTTTAAAACAATCAACAAGATACTTAATAACGCACGATTCTTGAGTACTTATTCGTGTCCCATTTGAAGCTCCATCTCCTAGCCAATATCCTAATAAATATGGGTCTATATCTACTACACTTTCTTTAAATTTAATAGGAACACGATATCCTAATAAAACTCCACCTTTTCCATGATAACTTTTTGGTAATTTTAAATAATCTAACACAGGAATATCTAAAATGGTATTTTTTGGTGTTTGTTTATTTACTGTTGAACTATATTTTAATGATAATATATGGCTTTCATTTACTATATAACCATCGCCTTTTTTTGTAGCAACCTTATACATCGTTTCTTTTCCACGAGCTAAGGATAATACATTTCTGGGTTTAGAGTCATCTCCCATTAATATATCACCAACAACTATGTCTTGAACCATTTTGATAGTTCCATCGTACATCAATATGGGTGTATCTTTTCCTAAACATTTGCCGCGTCCACACGGAACTTCTAATATTCCACCTGACCCATTATGCTGCGAACCATTACAACTCGGTTTAGAAACATAATCCATGTAGATATTTATAATATTATCCTGATAATCGCGTAAAGGTTTTACAAATTCTAATGAAATATCATCACCTTGTTGTATTTCAGATTTGTTCGGCATACCATAACGCGAAATTCCATAAAATCGCGGTATATAAATCTTGTTACTATTTTCACGATAAACTGGAAATGCGTTCACTTCATCATTCTTTGCTCCATAATTTACACCCATAATAACAGGTTTAACAAATAGTTCTTTATGTAATTCATCTAAGTCTTCTTTAGATAAAATACATTTTGGAATGGTATATCCCTTTTTGCCAAGATATGATTGAGAACATATGCAATCTTTATATTCAGATGTAATAAGTGGTTTATCTATGATAATATTGTCTTTTTTTTCACTTTTTTTTGAGGTTTTTTTATTATAAATAAATGGTTTTTTGAAATGGTTCATCCTATTATATTATATTTTAATTCATTTTATATTTAGCGTATAAATCAATTTTTTGAATTTTATAGAGAACTTTATACAAATAATATATATTATTATTTTATATATGCAATTTACTAATCCATTCAAAACGTTTTCAAATCCTATTAAAATGATGTCAAATCCATTGAAATCTTTTTCATTAGTTGAATTAACTTTATTGGTAATTTTTGTTATTTATTTAGTATTACCAATTGAAACACCATCATTTTTAGTAGGTTCTGTTAATTCACCAATTACACTAGCAGTAATTTTTGCTGTAACTGTTTTTTTATTTGTTTATTCAAATCCCATTTTAGCCATATTATATATTTTTGTTGCTTATGAACTTTTACGTCGTAGTTCATCATTCAAACCAATTACAATGATGCAATATACCCCTACACAAGAAAAAAAGAATAACGATTTACGTGATATGAACCCACAACAAGAAAAAACATTAGAAGAAGAAGTTGTTGATAAAATGGCTCCAGTAGGTAAAAGTGATGCCAGTGTATATTTACCAAGTACTTACAAACCAGTTAGTGAAAAGCTATCAGGCGCTTCAATGGTTTAAAAAAAAATTGAAAAAAATTGAAAAATATTGATATTATAATTATTTATTATATCAATCAGTTGTTAGTTTATTAGAAAATGAAAAACGAAAATAATCCAGAAAGAAATATTGGAAATAGTTTCCATTATAAAGTAGGGAGTGTTTTGATTGTTGTTCTGATTATATTTTTAGTATTTATTGTGCTTTAACCTCTTGAATAATTCAAAAGGAACAAAAATAATGTAAAATTATAATATAGAATACATTATTATAATGGAAAATAACAAGACAGTATATTTCAAAACAGATGATAACAGAATTATAAATGAAAATTGTATAAGATGGGTAAAAAAAATGAGTGATTGTTTAGAAGTTTGTATCAAAATATCGGGTTGTAATTTATATGATAATGGAGATACACATAAAATATGTAAATTAAATAATCCAGATAGTTATAATAAACTCAATAAACATTTTGAATAGAAATGCCCCATTCTAATTGTTCACACGTATAAATTATTTCTTAGGAACTGGGTTAGTGTCCAATTTATATAGATTTAAAACAGATATTAATGATGAAGGAATTATCAAAAAAGCTGGTAAAAACCAACATAAAAATAAAAATGTTGAATGGTTCATTGTTCTAATACCCCAACGGAAAATAATTAAAAAGATATATGTAAATGTCAAAAACCCTCCTATCATAGACCAATTCTTGAGATTTTTTTTTCCGTCTTTGCCAAAAAACGCCTCGCTCAAAAAACTAACAATGTCTCTTAAAAATAAATTTGGCCAAATTATGTCTTCTAGTTTTGCTGAATTTATATCGTCCTTATTATATTTTTCGCGATCAAATAATTCTTTAATTATGTAACCTTCATTAAAATATCCCGATGATTTATTAAAAGCTATAATAGCTATGGATAAAATACCAAATATAAAAAAGTAGACATTATATTGTAAATAATTATAATTTTTACTTGATACACTAAATAAAAATGAAAACACAATTATTACTGACGAAAAAAATAACAAAACTGAGTCAACACTAATATTTCTTATATGTTTTCCAGCATATATTTTTCCATTTTTTGTTCGTATAGAATGAATTTCGTTACTAATAAGTCGGTTAATATTATCAACAACAACTCGTTTATACATAATAGGTACACCAAAGTAGGTAGTCAAAATCAATATAAAAACCAATAATAATTGTATAGTTGTTTTCATAAAATCCAATTTTCCCCAATCTCTCGTATATTCACTTTGTATGGGAACATTATAAGTGGCAATTGTTTCAGCACTTTCTCCAGTAGGTGTACAGTCAATATAGATTTCTTCTTCTCCACGTTGAGAAATATTGGCTTTTGGTAAAACAATATAATTATCGCTATAATTACCAAATAAACTATTTGGTAAAAAGCTGTTTTTCTGATCAAAAAATATATTATAACTATTTTTATTCAAATAAATAGGAGTAGTAAAAACCATAGTAGTTATTAAATTAGTAGGTTTGTAAACTATACAATAATCTTGAGGAGGTATTGTTTTATTCAAATTGAATAATACAGAGTTTTGGTTATTATTATTGTACATATTAAATAACTTGTCCAAATCATTACTCTCTATATTATTGTTAACAAATTTCAATAAAAAACAAGTGTACAATGTTCCATATCCAGTAATTTCTTTATGTTCTATAATCAATTCTCCTATTCCTGAATCTACATTTATATTTGTCAATGTTGGATATGTATCGGTTAAATCTTTTATATTACTATGTAACAACGCAGATATATAAATATTTCTAGCATTATAATTGATTATACTATTAGGATAAGTTACATTTGGTACATTAACTGGAAATGTTACTGGTATTTTTAAATTATTATTTTCAAATATTAATTCATCTTTTTTTATATCTATATTATTATAATCATAAACTATTTTATTATTTTTATCAGCATCAGTTAATGTTTTAAAGATATCAAATAAAGACATATAAACTATATATTCTAATGATATAGTTTATTTTTGAAAAAACATTCTAAATTCATAAATAAGGAATGTAATTAAACAACGAATTTTCATACATAGTAACGCGGAATGTATCATTATAACCTTCAACATAGACATTATCGCCATTATTAATATCATCACACCCATATTCACCTGTACAGCTTTTACCATTCAAACTAACAGGCAATTTGGTATTCATATTACCTGTATTAGAAATAGTATAATATTGCCATTTATCGCGGCCTGTCATTAATCTGCGACCCATCAATGGCAAAATCATATCTTGACCATTATTATTAGCTCTTGTTAGAATACCTACTTGTTGATAAGACATATTTGTTCCTCGTGTTTGAACATTCACTGGAATACCGCGAACATCACCACTATCTCTTGGAAAATAAATACCATCAGATTTCATAGGAGGCGAATAAGGGTCATTAAAAGGGTCATTTCTTGTAGAAATTGTTGCTAAAGGAGATATAGATGAAGCATTTGTTGGTGGTGCTACAACTATGATATTGGGTGTTTTATTCTCTCCTGTATTGTTTTTAATCTGTGTAAAATAAATATACCATAATAGTATTACAATAATAAATAAAACGAATAATGTCATATTTTCAATACAAAATACACCAGGAATACATTTCTTTCCCATTTTATTATATAATTATATAATTATATAATACACATATAAGTTCTCAAAAATTGTTATTAAAAACCAAAACCGTGTTTTATTTCTTCACCTCCTTTCTCAATTCTGTTTATTCCTTGTTTCAATATATGTGGTATTCCTACATTGAAATCGTAATCAATTTCTCTTGCTTTATTTATTAAAACCCTTGTTTTCAGTCGTTTACAATTATAGCATTGGTCACGAATATTTTTAGGCCATCTCAATACATTGAAGCCAAGAGCAGTATATATTTTACTATCAATCCATTGAGCATATTCCCATATTTTTCTTTCAGTTGGATATAAATTTATTCTCAAAAAAGATTGTAAGAACCATAATGTAATTCTAATAGGTAAATACAAAATCTGAATAAGTGCGTCTGTAATATAATATACTATACAATTTGGTAAATTGGATATATATTTAACACCACATATAACATATGAAAAAACAAATTCAACAGCATACGCAATCAACCATCCAATATCTTCAAACCCCCTACCAACACCGATACCTAAATATTTGAATTCATCTCCAATTCCTTCAAAAATATCTTTGATACCATTACCGATTTTTTCAAATCTACTACCAAATTCAGTAAGTTTTTTAAATATATCTGTAAATTTACCAACTGTGTCATTACCAAATTTTACAAATGGAGCTTTAATGTCATCACCGAGTTTTCTAAATGGTGCTTCAAATGTTTTTCTCATCGTATCCCCTATGTCGCCTATATCAAGACCTTCTTTAAAGGTTTCTTTGAACCCTTCTTTATTTTTTTGTTTAGTCTCTTCGTTTTTGAAATATTTAATAAAAATAAGCAATAATACCAATATTATAAAAATGATGTAATAAAAATCTTTGTATGTCATAATCGTATTAATTTGTAACTATAATATTATAAGATTTTATTATTATAATATTTTACTTGTTTTTGATTTTTTGATTTTTATTTCCCATATAGTTTGCTAATATTTACTGTATTTTTCAAACTTTTCTATAAACCCTTCGGCTTTTTGCATCAAAGGTTCTAATTCAGCCATTCCACCAATGATTTTATTTTGGACTTCCATAAATTCTTTCATTTCACTTGTCATTTGTTCAGTATTTTTTTTGTTTTCCATATTTTCTTTTTTATCTTTCTTTTTATTTTCATCATCTTCATTTTCCATATGTTCTTTCTTTTTATTTTCATCATCTTCATTTTCCATATGTTCTTTCTTTTCATCTTCATCGCGTTGTTCGTCATTCATATTTTTAGCACCTTCTAAACTTGTTGGATATTTCAAAATATGAGTAATACATATAGATACAAATAATATAACAATCATATTTTTACAGAAAAATGATGTTAATAATGCAATTAATATAAAAATAGTAACAGATGTAAAGTCTCTACTATTAGCTAAATAGAATAAGTCTAATAATGCTAATATTAATATCGCATATAATAACACACGATTATGCAGTATAGAATTTGAATTTTTTTTAGATACAATAGAAGTAAAATGATTTGTTATTCTATTGAAAGCTGAACTATTGATAAATTTTTTAGTTCCAAACATTTATAAAGTATATTGCGATAATTTTATAAATGTAAATTTTACTTAGAAATTCCTAAAGTTATCCTTCTATATTATCTTTATCATTTTCGCTTCCTGTTTCACTTGAGCTATCTATTCTATATCGGTCATCTTCGTCTTTTTCTTCCTTTGTAGGTAAATAATTCATATTATGTTCAGCACTATAAATATCCAATATTTCTTTTACAACGTCTTCACGTTGAATATCTTGACGTTGAAATTCAAAGCTGGTTATACTCGTTGAGCGTTTTCCTTTGAATTTACCTAAAAAATCTTCTAATCCATTCAAATCATCTGTTTTATCATATTGTTCTAAATCGCCGGTTATAATCAAACGGCTATTTTCACCTAATCTGGTAAGCAACATTTTCATTTGTGAAATTGAAGAATTTTGCATTTCATCCGCAACTATCCAACAATTTTTAAATGTTCTCCCACGCATATATCCTAATGGTGCGATTTCAATGATTTTTTCTTCCATCATCATAGTTACTTCTTTTGGTGAAACAAAATTATATAGAACATCATAAATAGGTCTAACCCATGGAGCCATTTTCTCTTCTAATGTTCCAGGTAAATAGCCCAGGTCTTCATCTACGGATACAGAAGGTCTTGTGAATATTAATTTTTCGTAAATCCCTAATAAAAAGCACTTGATACCATATTCAGTTGCGAATAATGTTTTACCAGTACCGGCGGGGCCAGTTGCGATTACTATTTTTTTATTTTTGTTTTTCAATAATCTTGAGTATTCTTCTTGGCTTTCATTCTTCGGTTTTGTAAATTTGTTCTCAAAATTGGATTTTTCATTATACGATAAATATTGCATGTTCTCATAAAATTTGCGTTGATTGAATGAGGATTTTTCTTTTTCTCTTTCTATTTCCGAGTGATATTCGTTTAATAATTGTTTTTCATTTTGTTTCTTTGGTTTTTTTTGACGTCTCTTGCAGTCATCTTTTATATCGCCCAAATCGTTTGTAATATTATCAAAATGATGACTTTTCATTAAAGTATATGGCTATATTATTTTTATGAAATTTTCCTTATTGTTACTATATTTTAGTATTTGTAAATATATTATTATGATAAACAATAATAATATATTTTGTTTTTGATAAAAATAACCAGACAATTATATATTCGTTATATCTACACCAAAGTCTTCGTATGTTATATTGTGTTTTATTCTGGTTTTCGGACAATAATATTTCCTTGATTTTTGTTTTCCTCCTTTTGTAATAATTGGTAATTCTATTATCCAACCTGTGTTTGAAAATAATTTACTCAAATGATGTTCCATAAAATTAGAAATCCATTCGCGAACCAACCTACATCTATCTTTTTTTGGTATTGATTGAAAAAAAATACCAAATGTATTTGAATTAGTATAATATATTTCTAATTCATCTATTGTTTCCATAGGTGGCATTGCTATTTTCAAAAATTCTATAAATGAAATATTCGTTTTGAATTCTACTGAATGTAACAATTCATTTATTTTTTCTCTATATTTCTCGTGTTTGTTTTTGTCTTTTTGTCTTGCGTTGAAATGTTTTTCGTACCAAGTTTCACCATTAAATGCTATGGAAAAATAATATAATGGAATTGGGTTATAATCTACACACTCAAAATTAGATTTATCTTCAAAACTTACTTCGGTTATAGTAGGTAGATGTTTATGAATATATTGAAGTAGTGTTTTTATCATTGTTATAGAACCTTCACCTCTATCTAAATGAATTTCAGTTGAATATTCTGGTTTGTGAACATTATTACAAATTGATGCTGATTTAGGTAGATTTTCATGATATGATATAGATACACTGATACTATCAAGATTATTACCATTGATCATAATTTTTCGGCAATATATATGTTGTTTTACTGATAATACATTATCTGTTATTTGAAATGTATATTTACCAAAATTTAATGTTGTTTTTATTGTTTCCATTTTTTATTTTATTATATATTATTTGAACAACATTTTATCAATGCCTGTTCTCACACAAAACATTTTATGAACGAAAATTCCTAACACGAAAACAATTACTAAAGTCATCCAAAATGGCCATTTTGTAAACAAGCAAATCAAATATACAACTAATATTGTTACAACTGTATCAAGGATTGCTATATCAAAAATTCGGTATTTTCGTAAACCGACTTTTGGTTCTCCAAAAAAGTTTTTGTATTTACAAAGACCGAACATTAGTAGGGGTTTTATATTGTATATAGATTTTTTATTCAAATAAATTCATAAAATAAAAAAAATGAGAGAAGGGTGAATAATGAAAACATTAGGTTTCCTGTAAATGCGTTATAATGAATTATATTTTTTGTAAAAACGGCTATATTGTTAAATTAAAATTATTAAACGGTTTAAAATCTAGACAATATATTATTTAGGTGGAAATGTCTGTGTCATCTTTTACTGAACCTTTATTGACACCTGACGATAAACGCTTTGTAATGTTCCCTATTAAGTACAACGATATTTGGGAAATGTATAAGAAACAGGTGGATTGTTTCTGGCGTGCTGAGGAAATTGATTTATCAAGAGATTTGAATGACTGGGCTACGCTAACAAATGATGAACAACATTTTATAAAGATGATAATAGCATTTTTTGCGGGGAGTGACGGCCTAGTACTTGAAAACTTAGCAGCCCGCTTTATGAATGATGTACAAAATTCGGAAGCTCGTGCGTTTTATGGATTTCAAATTGCTATGGAAAATATACATAGTGAAACTTATTCATTATTAATAGATACGTATGTTCGCGATGAAGAAGAGAAAAACAAGTTATTAAATGCTATTGAAAATTACCCTTGTATTAAAAAAAAGGCAGATTGGGCAAAAAAATGGATTTCTGACGATAAAAGTGATTTTGCTACAAGACTTGTTGGATTTGCCTGCATTGAAGGAATATTTTTTTCGTCAAGTTTTGCCAATATATTCCACATCAAGCGACGAGGTTTAATGCCTGGATTAACATTTTCAAATGAACTCATATCGCGTGATGAAGCCCTCCATACAGAATTCGCCGTTTTATTATATAGTAAATTAGTAAAAAAATTACCTCAATCACGCATTCACGAAATCATAAAAGAAGCAGTAGAAATAGAGCAAGAATTTATTATAGATGCTATACCATGTCGTATGATAGGTATGAATGCTAAACTAATGTCACAATATATTGAATTTGTAGCAGACCGTTTATCATTACAATTGGGATATGATAAAATATACAATTCTAGTAATCCATTTGATTTTATGGAGTTAATTAGTGTAGAAACCAAGGTAAATTTCTTTGAACGAACCAATTCAGAATATGCTTTGGCAAATAAGAAAGTAGATGATAATGTTTTTGATTTTAATAGTGAATTTTAGGAAATAGAAAATAATTTATAACTAAATTTTTATGTAATAATCCTTTACATATTGTAATTCAATATTAGATTTATCAAATAATTTGTGAACAAAATTATTTATGTTAGTTGTAATATTATCATGAATTTTATAATTTTCTATATTATTTTTCAAAAAAGCATCTATTCTATAACATTCTTGAATATGAAAAATATTTTCTTCTTCTTTATTTTTAATTTCATTTTTTATTATAGAAAGCAATAAATCAATATCATTATTGTCATCATTTCCGCTAGGAGGTTGTATATCTAATAATAATCTTTTATATTTTTTTTCAACTGTATCATTATAACAATTCATTGACTCACTACATTGTAAAATATCAAATTTAGGTATATCTTCAAAAGGGTCTTCAGCGAGAGTTGTTTTAGAAAAAATAATATTATTATTATCCTTTTCAAAATTGAATTTGTTAAACAATAATGTGTTTATATCGAGGGGTTCTGAATGGTTTGAATTAGGGTTATATTGTCTTATGCTATGTTCTTCATTACTAGATAATGGAAATATATTGTTATTATTATGTGTTTGCGTTTTGGGAATTAATGCTTCATAATGTCCTTCTGTTATAAATAATAAATTATATACAGGTGTGTTATCATAATGTTTATGAATTAAAGGTGAATAATATGAAACTCCTCTATTATTATTTAATTGATAAACAATAATATTAATTTTATACAATAGACAAAAAGCTATAATATCTGTACTATCTCCCCATTCTTTATTTTTACAAATTTTTTCTGTTTTTTTACTGTGGTCATTTGCTAGTATATCAAAAAAAAGCAAATTTTGTAAAGTGTTTTTATCGGGATCATTAGAATTGTTGTATTCTTTATTATACTCTCTATATTCTTGACTGTTCTTTATATTTTTGTAGAATTCACATAATTCGTCACGAATTTTTTCACCATTTTTTATATAATTTTCATAACCATACATTAATTGTGCTAAAGCGTAAAAAAGACAGTTTCCATCACCGTTATTAGGAATTTTTGTAAATTTTTTCTCAAATTCTAGTATAGGTATTCTCTCATTAACATTTTTTTCTTCTTCATTTTTTTCTTCTTCATTTTTTTCTTCTTTATCATCAGGAAGAAAAGATGTTAAAAAATTTGTTATAATAGATGCCATTGAATATTATAATTTATATATTATTCAATGATATTTAAACTTATATTATTCTTCATTCAATTTCTTATAATATTCATCTAAAAGTGTATTTTTACAATAAATTTTATTAAAAATAACAATATTTTCATCATTAACTATGTAATTTAATTGGTTTACAATATTCTCTCTACATTTAATTAGTAATTCAATATTATTATCATTACCTTTCAGTAAAATATATTTTTGTATTAATAACTCACAATGCATATATTGAATAACTAATTGTTCATAAACTAGTAATTGTTTTTTTATTTCTAAAAGTCTATATTCAATTAATTTTTTAGCGGATTTTTTATCACTAATATCAAATTCTAACATATCTAATATATTTTTTTTAGCTGGGGTAGGTAAACTATCAAAATCAAAATAATTGTTAATACTTGGGTTTTTTATATCTTTAAAAATAAGGCTTTTCAATTTATCTTGAATATTAATAGGTGTTGATGAAGTATCCTTGTTATGTTTTTCATAATTTTTTTCCAAATCCTTTAATCTTTCAGAAAATGGTTTTAATATTTGATCAATTATGGACATTATAATATATGTTTATGTATTTTTTTCCCGTTTTTTCTTTAATTTCAACATAAAGGCGTCTTTATCTTGGTTATATTGTTTCAAATCGTCAGCTAATTCTTTTGGATAAGTAGATTTTGTATTTATTAAGGCATAATAAAATGCTGTTAATGGTATTTCTACATTAATTAGTTTTTCTTTATTTACAACAATTGAATTTTTTGAACTAGATGATTTCATATAAATAGCTTGATATGGGAAATGTTGACTTGTTTTATTATTAACCATTAAAGAATTATCCTTGGGAACATTTATATATAATGAATTATTTATATTAAAAGGATTTGTAATAATTCTTGGTAAAATATTTATAGCAGTTTCTTGTGATTTATCAAGTATTTTTCCAAATAATGTACAAGGATTTATATTTAAATCTTCAACTTCAAACACTTTTATATCCCTAACCATTGTATAAATTTGGTTAACAATAACATTATTCATAATTTGTTCATTTGTTATGTTATTTTTTGTAGCCCATGCAGCAAGATTAATAAAAATTGTAAATGCTAAAATATAAAAAACAATATTACCACCGGCTAATAATGAGGCAATATATGTACCACCAGATAATAATGCTGTCCAACCACCATTTAATAATTGTAGTAAAAAAGCAGACAAATTTGTTAAAATTGTAGGCATTGTAATTGTTAGATTAAAATTAGCGAAAATATTATCGTAAATAAACTTTACAACTCCAATTATAATTGTGTAAATTGCTTCTGGAAAGTACATGGCTGTTTTATATAAAAGTAACGCTTGATCACTAAAGTCTACATTAAATCCGTATTTAGCCACCACCCCAGATGTCACTCCAAGTGCCACTGCAGCACTTACAGTATTCTCAAAAATACTCTTAGCTGCTTTTACAATACCTGTCACAAATTGAAAATCTCCACGAAATATTGATAAAATATCTTTAAAATTATCAATGAAAGTACTAGTATTGATATATCCCCAGTAAATTTTTATTTTTGTTGTATCTGTTTTATATCTTTGAATAATTAAATCATCACTTTCTGTTTTGTTTAGATTTTTTGAATCTACGAGAAATCCAATATAATCAATTCTTTTAAATAATGTTGATAATAATACATTTTTTTTCATTAACATTTCTAGTACATTTTTTACACTATTGGTTCCTCTTCCAAAAGTAGAATAATATAATGTAGAAAATAAATTTGTATATTCAGGAAGATCCCTCCAATCTAAATTTACTGTTGTATGTAGATAAGCAGTTTTTTTAGCAATATTTTTACTAGTTGTTTCTGGAATATTATCTTTAACAGTCCATTCTAAAAATTTTTCATAAGTTGTAGCACCACCATAAATAATGTTGTTTTTACCATCAAGTTCAAAAGTTTCGTCAATAATATGTGCCATATCATTTCCACCATAAAAATGAACATTGCCGTATTGGTTAGTAATATCATTATCGTCATTATTCTTTGGTAATACATAATATTTTTTAAATGTTTTATTTCCTGCTGTTTTCTTTGATTTTGAATTTGTCTTTGATTTTGAACTTTTCTTTGATTTTGAATTTGTCTTTGATTTTGATAAAGCAGTTCCTCCTTCAACATCATGATATTCATATTCATCTACTTCATCATTATCAATATAATTATAATTATTTTGTTCAGGAGCAGGAGCAGGAGCAGAAGCAGGTTCAGAAGCAGGAGAAGGAGCAGGAGGAGAAGGAGGAGATGGTATAGTAGTTGGATTCCTTAATAAATAATTATGAAACGCGCGTTGTATAATAAAATTAATAATATTAATATCAGAATTATTACCTAATTCCAATAATTCATTAAATAAATCGTCTATTTTTTTCTTTTGTTCCTCTTCTCCTACAATTAATTTGTAATTGAGTATATCATCAATTAACATTTGTATTAATTTACATGTATTATTTGTGGTTGGATTATTTGGATCTATTTGAATAATATCAATATTTTTATCTCCTTCTTGTTTTTGTGGCATAATTAATAAATCATTGAACAAATTATAAAATAATTGAAATGGTATTTTTAAAAACTTATTTTCATTTTTTGTTGTAGCACCAGTAGTAGCAGTAGTAGCAGTAGTAGTTATAATTTTTTTAAGTATTTCTTTCTTGAAATCATCAATTCCTAAATCAACATCAGACATACCAATGTCCAAATTATCTTGAAATCCGATAATATCTATCAAACTTAAATAATCAACATTTTCAATATATATATGTTCTTTATCAATACACACATCAATTGGTTCTCCACCATCTTTTCTTACAATTGATATAATTTCACATTTTTCTGATGATTTATCCAGAGCTTCAATTGTACCTGTATATATATTTAAATATTCACTTTCAAATTTTTTTAGAGTTTTATAACATTTTTTCAAATGTAACCATCTTAAAAAATTTAAATTATGTCTATATTTCAAAAAGGTTTCATCATTGATTATACAAACATCTTCTGCTAATTTTTCAAATGCTGTATTTAAACTACATTTATCATTATCGAATGTGAATAACTCGGATTCAACAACAAAATTAGTATATTTATTCAGTGTTTCGGTTGCTTTTGTTGTATTGAATCTTTTAGCTTTATTATAAGTTTCCTTAGTATTATTATATGCGTTAACTAATGGCGTAACTACCGTTTCTAAAATACCCATTGCTTTTGGGAATATTTGGATTTTATCATTATCAATGTTTTTATTTTCAAAAAATGTTATATTATCAAATGTCATTATTAAATCTATTGAATTTCCATTTATACCCAATATATTATTCATATAAAAATCATCATTAAGTGCTGTTCCTTTTTCTTTAGGATGACCTTTTATATAAACATCTTTAATATAAGGGTCATCAAGAATAATATCTGGTTTACATAATAAACATTTTCTGTTATAATATACAAATCCATTAAAATCAATTGTAATAATATCTGGTATCTCAATAAAATAAAAATCTTTATCAATAGCTTTATTATCCAGAAGTTTGTTAATAATTTCTATAGATTTCTTTACTTGGTCTCTTTTGTCTTTTACAAAACTAAGTGATGATACATATATTTCTTCACCAGGGTTTCTAATATATCCTAACAATCTAGTAGAATAAAACAAATTTGCGTTCAAAGCATTTTCACCAGCTTTTCGTTGAGCGGTTTTCATAAATGTAGATAAATCTGAATTTGAAAAATTTTGTAAAACCATTTTAGAAACAATATTTTTAATTTCATTATCTTTTTGTTTTTTCATTTCTTCAAAAAAAGTAAATTTCATATTAGAATATGGTGCTGTTCCTAATACATTTGATTTTACTTTTTGTTCACATTCAAGTTGACACCCAGCGACCAAACTATTATTATTATTATTATTAATACACATATCTGAAACATTTTTATGAATATTGATAAAAGCTCTCATTTGGATATCTAATAGTTCTAATAAATCTCTTTCAGTTGGCACATCAATAAATATTTGAGAATCAAATCTACGCAAAATAGCACTATCTAAATTCCAAGGATAATTTGTTGCTGCTATTACAGTTATATTTGGCTTTGATTTGATACCATCCATCATTTGTAATAATGTATTAACCGAGTTCACCGCTAAGCCAGTTGGATCATTATTTCTATCTGGAGCAATAGCATCCATTTCATCCATAAAAATAATAGACCTATATTTTTTTTGTGAAGTCTTACATATATCGGTTTGATATGTACAAGCAGCCTTTGAAGCACATACGAAAATCTCTTCAATCTTCTTTTCAGTTTCACCAACATATTTTCCTTTAAAATCTCCAGGAGAAGGTGCGAAAAACAAAATACCGACATGTGGATCTTTTTTTTGTAATTCATTTACAGCTGCTTTCACTAAATAAGTTTTGCCAGTACCAGGAGGTCCATAAATAAGCAAACCACGAGAGGCAGCTGGATAAACATTCGGAAATTGTAATGGTTTTATTAATGATTCGTCCATCAATTTCTTTTCAATAAAAAGTCCAGCAACATCCTGAAAAAATATACAATCACTTCCTCCTTTTTTAAATACTAAAGGTTGTATTTTTGTACATATTTTATCCCATGGTTTTTCTTCTTCGTCGTCTTTTTGTTTGTTACTTGAACACATTTGTGATACTTTTTGCTGTAAATTTTCAATAGCTTTCAAACAACAAGTCAATATGGTTGAAAGATGGTCTTGTGATTTTGGAACTATATTAGTAGGGGTGTTGGGTGGAGTAACACTGGGAATATTTCCGTCATTAGTCGGGTTTTTAATTGCTGGTGGTTGTGATTCACCCACGCCACCATTAAAACCAATTTGTTTTGTTTCTTTCAAAACATTGAATAATACAGCTGCGCACGAATAACTAACCAATGCTCCTGGTAATTCATTTATTGTTAAATAATATGTGGCGTTTTCATATAATTGTTTTGCTTGTTGAAATTTTGGGTCACCCCCATATTGTTTATTTAATTCTTCCAATTCGTATTTACAATTATTCATAATATATATATATTTATATATAATATGGCTCTTTCAATCTCAAATGAAAATTTTAATTCTTCTAAAGATAAATATATTTCATATATTGAAAGTAGTGTTCCAAGAGATTTCAATTTGTTATCTGAAGAGGGAACAAAAACATACAATTTGTTTAAATCATTAAAAGAAAAAGAAGAGCCTTTAGATATAACAATAATTGTAGAAGAAAATACAAATATTGAAAATATCAAAAATTTAGCTAAAGTTATTAATATTTCTGAAAAATCCGCAATAACAACTAAAAATAAACAAAACAATTTACAACAAGAATTACCTTCTCCCGGCCCTGGTGATAAAGACAATGACCTAAATAAGATAAAAAAACAAGAAGAATTGCTAAAATTGATTAGTAATTCTAATTATACTATGAAAGTAAAACAAGAAGAAAAACGCCGTCAAATACAGTATATATATTTACAAAAGCAAATTGAAAAAAATAAATTGAAATTCAAAAAAGAATCTTTTAGTTTTTTTAAAAAATCTCATGAATGTATGGTATTTTTATTAGGAGATTATTATCCTTTGAAAATAATTGGTGGAGCAGTATTGATTCCAATCGGGTTTGTTGCTGTATCAAATATTATGAATCCAGCAACATTAGCCAGCATATTAATGAATATTTATAATAAACCATATTTATTCAATTGGTTCTTGGATATTCTTACAAATCTTGGCTTACTTACTCCAACAGAATTACAAACATTAAAAAACTTATATGACAAATTTATGGTAATATACAATTTGAATCCAACAAAATTTATTAATGACCCTAAATTTTTAGAAGATTTATTAACAAAAATTTTTGATTCAACATTAGATATGAATGACCCTAAAAATAAAGAATTCGCGCCTTTCGTTAATGTATTTCAAAATTTATGGAATATAATAAAAATTAAAAAAGAAGGGTTTGAAGGACTAATTAACGCTTACAATGCTGGTTCATTCTATGAAAATGAACAAGTTACATATTTATTAAGTGAAATAAATAAATTAATTACAGATAAAATAGATCCACAACAATTGCCTTTTCTCAATGACAAAATCAAATCTATTCTTGAAAACTTGATTAAGATATATCCTAAAACTGAACAAAAAAATATAGAAGAAATAAATAAAATAATTCAATATTTAAGTCAAAACTCTAATAATATAACTGATCCTCAAAAAAATTTTTTAACAGACTTATATGAAAGTCGTCAAAACTCGTTGAAAGAACAAGAATATTTAGAATCATTAACAAAAGGATTGATTGAAGTTAGAGAATTATTTTCAAAACCATATGATAAGGATGAATTATTAAAAAAAATAATTAATTTAAAAAACGATTTATATCCAGAAACAAATAAATTTATAGATTTAATTATAAAAATAATAGAGTTTAAAACAGACCCAACAATTGACTTGACAAGTGAATTGTCAAAATATGTTGATCAAACAAATATAACACCTATATTGAAAGCTGTAACAAATAATGATCCTGAACTATTTGAATTATTATTCAAATCATTAAACAACAATGAATTTGTAGAAATAAAGAAACATTTAATTCCAAAATTAGAGAATTTAGTTACTAACACCGATTATTTATTATACGATTTATTTTTTAAAGAAGATGGTATATTCAAAAAAATATCAGATTTTTGTAACGCAAACACAAGCCAACCTCTCTCATCTAATTTGAAGAGTGATTTGGAAAATGCTGTAAAAAATATAAATTTATTAAATGTCAAAACTGAATATAAAAATTTAATGAATAATATTATTCAATTTATTGGAAATAAGAAGTGTGACAATAAGATTAAAAATATTATTGATTCAGAAATTACACAATTAAAGGATGATAACAAAGAGCCATCACAACGTACTTTTAATTTTGATATGACATTAATTACAAAAATAAAAGACTTGATTGAAAATCCAATGTTAAAATCAATATTGTCTTCAATTGGATTAGTAAGATATATTTATGGTCATATTCGCACTACTGAACAAATTTTATTAAATTCTCCAAAAATTGATAAAACAATTGTGTTAAAAGGTATAGCAACGTCTATTTTAAATTCAGTAGGGACAAAACAATTATTTAATACAGGAAGTCAATTCATTGCTCCATATGTAGCAGAGTTTTCCAAAGATTTTATAATTAAGCCGATTTCAGATATAATTGAACGTACTTTTATAAATCCAGCACCGAATACAGACCCTTCTCATATTTTAGAATTATTAGAAAATGATAAATATCCATTGAACGAATTAAAAGAAATAATTAATTACCAAATACCAGAATTAATAAAAGATATTTTGAAAAAATATACAACAGCCTCAGAAGAAGAAAAAGAAAAAGAAAGACAAAACGCAATTTATCTATTAAATAACATAGTTGTAGAAGAAAATATAAATAATAATAATCCTGACCCAGATAATATTTTTACAGATATTCTACATTTTTTGAAATACTTAAATATTAATGAAATAATTGCTGGTAATAGAATATTAAATATTAATGAAAAAAATTATATTGATTCATTAATTCAAACATTAATAAACAAAAAAGATAATCAACAACCATTAACATTGTTATCTTATTTTAAAAATAATAATATTGATAGAATAATTAAAATATTATCAAACATTTCACAATTAAAACCAGCTAATATTTCACAATTGAAACCTGGTTATGTGGCTCAACAAAAGGAACAATCGTCATCCAATATTGAGGACCCAAACATGATGCTTTATATTGAAAATATTGAAATTATAGAAAACCTATCAGAAAATAATAATGAAAAAACCGAACAATTATTTGGTTTGATAAAAATAAATAAAGAAAAAGGTTTTGATTTTCCTCAAATTCAAGAATATGTTATTTCTTTATTGAAAGATAATATAGAACCATTAAATATAGAAATAAAAAATTATGATGCTTCTGATATTAAAACGAATGAAGAATTATATAAAATTTTGGAAAATTATTATAATAAAATGAAAGAAATCATTACTTCCAATATGGACGGAAAATATAAAAAAGAATTATTAGATGAAATGAGCAGTTATTTAGAAAAAAACAATAATATTGATAAATATTTAAATGATAATAATGATAAAAGTATTCGCAAAATATACATTGATTTATCAGGATTACTTAAAAACAACGAAAATGACTATAATAATATTAATTCAAGTGAAGGTTCACAATTTTTTTCAAATTTTTTGAAAAATTTAAAAATTTTTACACAAGAAAAATTTGAAAAAGATAATCGTGAAGGATTAGGATTATCTGAATTTAATATCAAAAATATGGATTTTTATAAAATAAAAAATATTTTAAAAAAAATAATTATGATCAATGTAAATAATATAAAACCGGAAATGATAACCAAATATTCACAATTTATAGACACTTTATCAAAAAATAATAACATTGAGCCTTATATTAAAGAAGATATAACAAAATTAAAAGAATTGTTTTCAAGTTTGAATGATATGAACAAAAATATTGAACCCCCAGAAACTCCATTGCCACAAAATCCATTACAAACACAACTACCACCACAGCCACCACTCATACTACAATCAAAAGCATTAATTATAACAAAACAAATACAAGTAGAATTGTCAAATCTATACAATAATATAAATCAAAAGATAAATAATATAGATAAATTTTCAACTGAGTTAGATGAATTAAATAGAACAAATATTAACGATACACTTCAATTGAAAAAATGTGTTGATATTATTAATAATTTATTAATGAAAACATCAAATATTGAAGAATATAAATATTTATATGATAAAATAAATCCATTTTTTGAAGCAAAACTTTTATTTAATACAAATATAAATAAAAAAGTATTGGTAAAGTTATCAGAAATAATATCTCAAGATCCTAACAATTATAATAAAGACAATTTGAATATTCATTGTGAAGAGTTAAAAAATTTGAATAATAAAGATGAAATACTATTTTTTGGTGGTTTAATAAAAGATAATAAAATAGATGAATTTTGGAGTTTCGCAATAAGTGATTTTTTTTACGGCCAAACAAACAAGATGGTAACTGGATATTTTACAAAAATTGAAAAAGAAGCAAATTATGATAAAGATAATTTGAAAAATCAAGTGAAAGAATTAGAAGAACAACAAAAAGATAAGATGGAAGAATTGAAAAAAGAATTGAAACTAATCCAACAATATAAAACTGAAGGAAAAACAATTGACCAAATTGCGTTGTTGTTATCAAAAACACCGAAAAAGAAAGAAGAAGAACGATACAAATTTTTTTTATTCAAATATATGAATGGTTTTTTCAAATATTTCAATGAATATATGAATGATCCATCAATTATGATGAATTCTTTTGCTCATTTATCATCATTGTATAACTCAATAACTGCTATATTTTATACAAATATTACTACAAATCTATTAAAAAATATAAAAATAATAACAAATATTGTATTGTTTTTAAAAACAAAAGAATATGCTTTGAAAGATAATATATTTGAAAAGGGTGATAATATTCCAAAAGGATTGGAAGATTTAGTTGAAGTAAATAAGAAAGATACACAAAATAAATTCGCTGAAAATATTAATTTGTTTACAAAAAATGCGTTTGGTGTGTATATATTTAAAACATCATTAATTGAATTACTACAACAATATTATAATACAATTTTAGGAGGTGATTTAGGTATTGAAACTTATTTTAAAATGTTGAAGACTACATTTATTGATGAAATTATGCATGACATTGATATTTTTGTAACAGACATAACAACTTATTTATTAATGAATAAAAATGGTGAATTTTTAAATAAGCATTTACGATACTTTATGGATTCATTAATGGGTAAATTTATTATGCATATTAGTAAATTATTATATAATATAATAGCAATTCCATCATTAAAAAGATATTTTATTAATATAACGCCTATTCAAAAAATAATACCGAAAATAAATCATTTATTTAAAGACGAACAACGTTTCAAATTAACTTGTTTATTCATTAATTCTAAAATTAGTAATATTATAAAAGCAGTTCCTAATTTGTTTACTTCAAATAGTGATGAATTCCAAAAGAATTATAAAGCATTATGGGAAACATTATCTGATATTTTAAATCCTGGAAAAGTATTGACTGGGTTGTATTTGCCGTTATTGGTAGAAGATGATAAAGATTATATGTATGGTTATTATAGAAATAAAGAAATAAAACTTGATCAAGAATTGAAAGGTAAATATATATATGCTTATGAAAAAGGAAACCAACCATATATTTCAAATACTCCGATAGAAAAAGGAAAGATATATATTGATGATTTCAAAAATGGTATTCCACAAGTAATCAATGGAGATATAATGGAAGAAGAATTTTTAAAATCATTTTTTTACGATGCGATAGAAGGATATAAAGTAATAAAAGATGGCGAACATTATAATATATTCTTTGATGATAATACCAAAGAAGTTACAATAATTGATAATAAGACAAATAAAGAAAAACAAAAATTTGTTATTAAATATGATAAGATAGAATTATTTAAACGACTAAAAAATGGTTTTTCGTTGGGTTCATCATTATTTGATGATAATGATAATTATACATTTGATAAAGATATCAAAGGTTATTACAATGAATATAATTTACAAAATTCTAGTTATAATGAAATTGATGGAGAAAAAACAGCTATGTCGTATTTATTAGGAGCTTTTTTAAAAATGCCTTTTAATATTGGAGATCAAAATGTTATTCCATATAATCTTAGATATAGGGATCAGTTAAACGCTTTTTTGAATAAAATAGCTCTACGTAATAATAATATTGTTAGTGGTATGAGAATGTTTGATAAATACTATTATAGTGATAAATATCAATTCAAATTTATTAAAAAAAACGATATATTAATAGATAGTTTGAAGAATGAATTTAAAAATTTTTTAACAGTATTCGATATTAAAATCGAAGATAATATAATCAATGATTTTATTGATGAAATACATAATAACGATGGATATTGTGATATTGATGGTTGTGAAAAATTAATTAAAATTCTAAATAATGAAACAAATGGTGATGAATTTAATCTAGGTGACGTAAATAAAATAATTGATAATGTTGAAAATGTAAACTATGATTTAATCAAATTAGAGTTTCGTTATTATTATTTGGGTAAAAACATCAATTTGAATAACATTAAACCACCAAATACAATAGATACAATATTAGATGAATTCATAAATAATAATAAATATCGTTTTCCAGAACAAGACAAAATACAGTATAAAAAATTATTGCTAGAAAAAATACTCAATGAAAATATTGAAAACATTTATATCAATAATAAAAAAAAACTACCATATTACTATTATTATTATAGATATAAATATGATGAATATAAAAATACAACGCAAAAATCTGAAAATAGTTTTAAAAATTTTATAAGAAATTATAAACCAGAAAATCCTCTTCTTGAAAACTTTTATATAAGAGAATTGTTAAAAAAAGACGATTATTATAAAGATTATAATGATGATGATGATATAGTATTTACAAAATTAATACCTCAAGAGGAGTTCAATAACATGGAAAATTTTATTAAAACCGCAAGAGTAGAAGTCAAACCAGTTAATATAGAAAATCTTATTGGTGAAAATAATTTTTTGAAAATAAATGTAAAATATGGCGAACCCAATGAAAATGGAGAATACAAGAGCACTGAATTATTTATAAATACGCACACATATATTGATACGATTAATATTTTGAATGAATACATTGATAATTTACAAAATACTGAATACAAATATAACGAAGCAAAACATTTAAAAAATATAATTGAAGATATTAAAAAACGTTCATTTGATAATCCACTATATATAGTTTTGTTAAGTGATTTAGAATCAAAATTTAAAAAAATGATTGCGAATTATGAAGAAAAAAAGATAGAAGTAAATGAACTTTGGATTGATGATAGTAAAAAATCAACAATAACATTTGATTATGAAGCTTATGATTTTGATTATAATAAATTTAACGAATTCATTTATCAGTTTATCAATCAAGAACTTTTTAAATATTGTCCTCCAAATAAAATAGTATTAGATGATAACGAAAATTTTATAAAAATGGAAAATTATTTAACAAGAATTTCTCTTTTAGAAAATATTATAGAAACAACGTATACACAAACCCCAGGGATAAATACAGAAATTGTTGAAAAGAAACAAATAGATTGTGATAATATTTTAAGACAATTATCAAATCCCAAATTAATTGCTGAATTTTTAGATTATAAACCAGGTGTAAGTTCTATTACACCTGAAGAATATGTAAACTTATTAAAAATTTATGAAAAAATTAATCCGAAAAAATTTTTAGATGGAATTTTAATTTCTATACCAGAAACAATTGAAACAAGAAGTATTCGCAATTTTATTAACAAAAATAAAAAAAATCCTGAAATTTTAAAAATTTTATACACAAAATGGAAGAATAATGTAATTATAAATGGAAGTCCCTTAATTATAGTTGACTATGATTATATAGATTTACAAAGACAGAAAAATGAACATATTGAATATTTAAATGAAATATGCCGAGATTTCGGTAACCGTGATATATCTAAAACAGATGAGATAAATGCTAAATTAGTTCCTTCAAATACACATGACAACATTTTCTCAGATTATATTGACGCAAATGAAATAGAAACATATAAAAAAATAACAGCTGAAATTGATAAACAAATATTTTTTTTAACCGCATTATTAAAAAAAAATGTAACTTTATCATCATTAATTGATGATATTCAAGATGAAATCCAAAAAGGAAAAATTATGGAAGATATTGGAATTTTATTTGGAAAATACGGTGTAATTAACCAATCAACTGATTTCTGTAGAACAAAATTTTTTAAAAAAATTGTAAATACAATGAGTGACTATTACGATAAAAAAGAAATATTGTATAAAAAATTTAGAAAAAATAAATTAGAAAAGGATTATAATAATATTAGTGATAATAATGAAATAATAGATAAATACCTATATGATTGTATAAATTTATTTCATAAAGAAGTGAAGAATATTGAAAATATTAAAGATGAAGTATCTTTAAATGATTATATGTCAAAATTTACACCTGAAAAAATTACTCCACACATTATACCAAAAAAAAATGAAGAAATAACCCAAAGAGATAATGCGCGCGGGCAATTATACGGAGAAGTACCAAAAGAAAATAACGAGCAACAACAACAACAACAACAACAGCAACAACAACAACAACAGCAACAACAACAACAACAACAACAGGCAACGAAACAACAAGTTGCTGACAAATTAAGAGAAAATGAAAAAATAGATGAAGCTATGAAATTAGAAGAAAAACAATCACAATTACAAGCAGAAGCTGAAACTGAAATGTTGAAATTACAACAACAATTAGCATTCGCCAATGCTGATGATAGCTTTAGTGGATTTTTATTCGGAAATTTATTGAATGTTTTACAGATAATTACAAGTACAAAAACAACTGAATATAGCAGTGATGAAATTATTGAAAATCCATTATTAAATAAAGAATTAAATAACAATGAAAGCTTACGTGAAAAATGTAAAAAATTATCAGACAAATGGCATATGAAAGGCAATGACATTCAATTTAATACAAACGATTCTGATGAAAAACGAATTATTACGAAACATTGTAGCAAAAAAAATATTGTATATGAAATCAATGAATTTTTATTAAAAAAATTTTTAGTAGAATTACCTAGAATGTCACGTATTCCAGGAGGGACTGATATTGCAAATCCGATTTGGACGGCAATAAAAACTTTTTTAATAAGTGTTATTGGTGAAAATTCTATTTCATATATAATATTTAATATGATAAATCAATCAAGTAAAGAATTCATAAAAAATGCAGATAAAAATGAATTATCTTTTTATGATTATTTTATTGGAGCATTTTTATATTATCAAAATTGTATACTTCTTGACATAAAAAGTGATCCAGCAAATCGTTCATTATTTAATGCGAATGATTATTTTTATGATAATTTTATTAAAGAAAATATATATAACATAGAAACAATATTTGATCAAACATCATTTAAAGACGATAAAAATAAAAATATTTTTGGAAGGATTGATATTGGTAACGAAGTGACATTGTTTGATATTATTACAAAAATAACAAGTAAAGATGCTGCGTTTTTTACAGAAGAAGACAAAAACAATTATATAAATTCAAATGTTAAAAATATTGTTGATTGTAATGACTTGATTATAACTTTAAAAGCAAGTTTTTATGCGTTTATAAATGACCCAAATGACGCGTTTAATATAGTAAATAAAGTAATAGCATGTAAAACGATTGGATATACTGAATTGAATGTTATTACTTTAGGAACTGCTTTAACATTACATATTGATGAAACATGTATTAGGTTTATTAAATTATTAGGAGAAATTTTGAAAATTTTCTTAAAAAATGAATTAACAAAAACATTGACATTAGACGCACTATTTGGCACAAATGGTAAAGATAATGAAAATATAAAAACAAACTTTTTCAGAAAGAATATAGAAATTAAATTAAACGAAATAAAAGATGAAAATGAAGTAGATGCTTCTATTGATAATATAATTTCTTTATTATTCAATATTGTTTCAATTGATCGAAAATTTTTTAATAACAGTAAAAAGAATATAGATTTTTATATTAAAAATATTCATAATGTTAAAAAAGACCCTTTTACTTTATATGAAAAATTATGCAATGAAATTATAAATCTAACTGTTTGGAATGGTAATTATAAATATTTTTCTTTAGAAGAACATATACCTATTTTCAATAAAGCTATTAAGGATAAAATACAAGATGAAGACCTCTGTAAACCACCTAATTATGATAGTATTTTCAAAATATTATTTTCACATGATCAAAATGGAGAAATTATAATTAATAATAAAGAACTAACTTTAAATAAAAACATTTTTGATTCTTCATTTAATGATTTGTTAAAAACTGAATACAATTATAATAATCAGATATACGAAATATTAAAAAAATGCTATACAGATTTTATAAAACAGCAAGAATTAAAAAAAGAATTAAAAGATTTTTATAAGGATAAACCACTTTGGATTTTAGGTATGGTTCCATTCTTTAAATCTCAATTTGCAGATTTCGCTGATGTAAATCATATATACACGAAAGACAATAATGGCATTACATATTATATGGAATATCATATGCCACAAGTAAAAGTAAATGAAAAAACTTACCACCCTGAATATTATTTGCCATATGCTGAAATAGAAAAGGAACTTTTTAGAATCATTAAATACGATTCAGTTTTAGCACTATTTGTAAAGGATAATAATTATTATCACCCAATGGTAAACTTAGAATTAATCCCGAATGGTATAAATAACCCTTTATTTGAGCCTTTCGTTGAACATAATTACATTTCTTCATCTCTTTTTACTAAATTTTACATATCTAGAATTCATTTGGAATTTTGGAAAAAAACATTTGAAATAACGAATATTGATGATTTCAAAGAAAAATATTATTATTATTACTGTTATTGTGTTCAATTATATATTAAAACAGATAAGGTGTATAACCCAAATCATAATAAGGAAGATATAGAACGTATATGCGATAATGGCAATCCTCTATTTGATCTGAAAATTAAAGGTTATGGCGAAAGTTTTAATGAGATATTATCAAAAAATCCTAAAAGAAAAGATTTGTTGGATAAATTATTAAACCCTTTTGACATAGTTAATAAAGGAGTTAATATTGAAATAAAATGGGAAAAAGTCGATAACATAGCTGATACTTCAGATTTTTGGGAGTTAAAAAATGATGGAAATTATAGCCGTGTGAACAAAAAAAATATAGACATAAATACAGATTTTTCAAAAATATATAAGTTAGTAATAAATATAACTCCTGAAGAAATAAAAGATGAAAACTTAATAATTAAAATGAAATATCAGGAATAATAAATTCTATATATAAATATACATTGACATTCATATATGTATCGTCAAATTATACATATATGATAAGTAATTATTCTTCCGAATATATTTCTAATGTACGAGCACTCGCATCTTTCGCATCTACATATTTCGGCATCCAAAAATACGGTATTATACCACCCAATCCATTGTACTCTTTTTCAAAAAATACACGATAATATATTTGTTCGCTTGTTTTTGGAAGTAAATGAACGATATTTTGAAATTCAGGCATTTTTTTCACTAATTTTTCGTAATTTATATCATCCTTATCTTCCAAATATTCTGAATATTCTTCACCAATAATTTTATCTGTAAATTCTTGTATAATTTGATACAATGATCGTTCGTTTTGAGAAACACCGTCACTGAATGCTTCTTTTCTACGCCATAATACACTATATGGTAATAATTCATTACCATCAGAATTAGAATAATTTTCTATTGAAAATGCTGAACGTAACAAATACTTTTCCATATTTTGTTCATTTGGATGATATCTCAATTCCAATGGAATAGATAAATAATATTGAACCCAAGTTCTATCTAAAAATGGTGTTCGTGGTTCCAAACCATGACTTGATATACTTTTATCAGAACGTAATACATCAAATGTATGAATATCTTTCAATAAACGACGGCATTCTTTATCAAATTCTATCATATCTGGCGCTTTTTGCATATATAAATATCCTCCAATCAATTCATCTGAACCATCACCATTGAAAATGACTTTGGCATCACTGTGCTGTGAAATATATTTTCCCAATAACCAATTTCCAATACTCGCACGAACAGTGGTTGTATCATAACTTTCTATTGTTTTTATCACTTCGGGAATTGCGTTCAAAAAATCCATTTCACTCAATACAATTTCAGTGTGTTTCGTTCCTAAATGTTCAGCAACTATTTTGGCATATTGTAAATCAACAGACCCAGCTAATCCAATACTATATGTTTCTATTTGTGGTAAATTATTCTTTTTGTGATAATCATTTACTAACGCAGTGATTAAACTACTGTCAAGACCTCCTGATAATAAACAGGCGATTGGTCTTTCCGTTGTACAACAACGTTTTTCTACAGCAGTTACTAAATAATGTTGTATGTCATTGACTACACAATCAATATCATATATTTGTGAATTATTATTGTAATTTGTATGAAATCCTGTAGTATGGTACCGAACATTTTCTTTTTCTAGATACCAAGAAGCAGAAACTTTTGTGGTCAATTCATATACTGAATATGTTCCAGGTTCAAATTGTTCTATATTGTATTTTTTAAAAGATTCGTTTGTTTCTGTTTCTTGATAAAATTCGTTCAAAACTTTCAATTCTGAAGCAAACCCAAATAAATTGTTGAAATCTTCATAGTTTTCACCTGGCAATACAAGAGATGGTTTGAAATAATATAACGGTCTAACTCCATATGGGTCTCTTGCAACATATATTTTTGATGTTTTATTAGACATACGATAATCTATTAATACAAAAGCAAATACACCATCCAACATTTGAAGTGTATGTTCTATACCATACTTTTTATATAAATGTAAAATTACTTCACAATCCGAATCTGTTCTTGGATTTACTCCCATCATTTTGTATAATTCTTTGTAATTGTATATTTCACCATTACAAATTACAGAAATATCATCATTAGTAATCGGTTGGTTTGAACCATCATTTAAACCATTGATTGCTAAGCGATGAAATCCGAATTGTGTCTTTATCATTGCTTGTTTTAATATAGAATGTTCCGGACCACGACTTTTTCCTTTTTCAAATTGGTCTTTCAAAAATTGATAATTAAAATGATCATTGTTATTTAATAATGCAAAAATTCCACACATTTTCTAGTTAATTATTACAATGAAATAACTTTAAGTTATTTTTTTATTCATTAAATCATTTATTAGTTTTGTTTTCTTGTAAATTTGCCATTACAATAAGTTGTTATATTGAATAAAAAATATAAATAATATATATTATACTATGTCGTTTTCTAGTGATATTCCTTTGACATATGCACAATATTCTATTCAAAATCACGAAGATTTTGATAATGAATTGATTGATGAAAATAGAGAAATAAAACCTAATCCTAATTTCAAAGTAATACCACCATTACAACCTTTAGGAAATTTATATACAAACTTTAATTTGAATTACAACAAACAAGAAAGTATCGACGTTTTCAATACTTCTACTGATGTAATATCTACTAGTAAATTCAATCCAGAAAACAAAGATAAACAACAAGTGGTATTTGAAACCGATAACAAAAATAATTATATTGTAATGTTAGATGAAACTAAGCATAATGAAATTGTAGTTGAGAAAAATGAAGTTGTTGATTATGAACCAATGAAATTTACAAGAGATATACCTATAAATACAAATAGTATTGCTACTTCATTTTATGTGGCTTCTATTACAGTTGTAGGTTTATTTATTGTTTATAGAATGATACAAAAAAGTAGATAATGAAAAGTAAATAAAAAATATTATATATTATTATAATAACATATAGTAAAATGAAAGTAATATTATTTGGTAGTAGCATAATAACTAATTGGAGAAGTTTTACATTGAAAAATGATGATGAAGAAATTTTCAATAAAGGAATTAGTGGTTTACATACAAAAGAATTGCTTTCTAATAAAATTGCCGACTTTCTTTTTACACAAACGCCACCGAATTATTTGATTTTTTATTGTGGAACAAATGATATTGTATCTAATGTAAATCCTTTGGAAATAATATACAATTTACAAAAATTTCTTCAAAAATTGACTTCATTATTTCAAAATACTACCATTATTGTATTGTCTTTATTGAAATCACCAAAGTTGATTGAATTCGGCAAAACAAATCAAATTGATTTTATCAATACTTCATTACGTAAATTATCAAAACAACACAATAATTTGACTTTTATCAATATCAATTTATTATTAGACGAAAATTGTTTTTTGAAAGATGGTTTACATTTGAGTAGAAGTGGTTATAGAAAAATAAATAATAAAATTATTGATTCAATGTAAACATCTTACATTTGAAATCGTTTGTATATTTGTAAAGCAGTTAGACCGCCTAATACTTGCGCAATAATATATGGCAATAAATCATTTATACTTAATTTACCAGCAGATGCCATTGCGATTGAAACAGCTGGATTTATATGCCCACCAGAACTTTTACTAGCTACTATTATTATTAAAGCAAGAGCAACGCCAATAGCAAGAGGGTTTCCTGTTGCTAGAATAACATAGACAAAAAACAAAGTGCCTATAAATTCAACTAAATAATTGTACATTATATATTGTATCATTGGAAAATAATTTAATGGTATAATACTGGATATTTAATACCACGAATATTAACCATTGGTATAGCAGGTGAAAATGTTGGCGTTTGTGCGTTATGTTTATTTGCGGTTTTTTTAGGTGGAGCTACTGCACCACCAGCTCTAACCCTCGTGAGCGCATCACTCACGGTATTTATATCTTTGTATGTAGTGAAACTCATTTTACCTTTTGAAGCATTCAAACTTCCTACTCCAATTTCATTTATTCTACGATTCGCAGTTACCTGTGACGCATCTCTATTTCCATACCATTTTTTTTCGTATTTTTGCTGAATGGTAGGTTGGGTTGATGGATAGGTTCCGATGTAACTTTGCCTCCCTAATGAAAATGAACTTTCACCATCACTAGTAATGTCTTTCTGAGGCATTGCTTTCTGACCAATTAACACTCCATTGTTTATGTTTTGATGCGTTATCAAATAGCGAAACATTCTTATAATATATTATATAATATTATATATTATAAATTGAAAAATATAACTAAAAATTCTCTATTAACGACGGTGAACTGCCATTAAAGCAACATATGAACCATGATTGTTATCTCCGCCATTTTTTAAATCGTTATATGTGTTACCAATGGCTCTTTGTTTTCTATATCTGATATAGTCTGATGAATCTGGTACAAAACGCATATTACAACTTCCTGCTGGAACACCGGTTCCATCGCAATTTGAAATAACACTACCAATTCTATTTTTCCATCCAGGCTTGTCAGCATTAACTTGATTTGGAACACCGCAAACATAATTTTTACGTGATAAAAAATCACCTAAATTATTTGTCGCACGAAAAGGTGTAATTATACGTTTTTTGCCATTGATTGTTCCTGATGCTTGCTGATTATTCCAAGAATCTCTCAATATACGTCTAATAGATGTTTGTTCACTATCTTTATAATTGGTAATTGTTTGTTGTGGTGAATATCCATTGAATGGTCCTCCTCCAAATGATGACATTTATAATATAGATGAATATATTTTATAGATATATAATATATTATTAAAATTATTAAATGAATGGGGAAAATACCGAAATAGAAAATAATAAAGCAAAAAAGGATAGTGATAAATTAAACGAAAGTTTAGAAGAATTGATACACGAAGATAATATTCTATATTTTGATGCTAATTGTGTCCGCAAAAAGTCTAACATAAGCAAAAGTTCTCCTAATTACAAATTTGATAATCCCGAATTTCAACCTGATATTTTACTAAATGATATGAAAACCCATTCTCCCAAATTATTAGCTTTATTAGATAAAATAGAAAAATTGGACAAATCTGACTTTAAAAAACACGGCAAATATTTCAAACATTTCATTTTTTCCGACTTGAAATCCAATTCGGCGGGTGTAAAACTAATTGCGTCTGCTATGATGGCCAAAGGATATAATCTTGGTTACAAAGCTGAAGCAGTAGACGATAATAGTAAAAAAAAATACAAAAAAATAGAATTACTCTCTGATAATGTTTTGTCTAAAACAAAGAATAATTTTTATTTACTCACCTCGGTCGGGTTATATGACCAAAATATTAGTGTTGCTATGAAAAAACAGATACTCAAAACTTTTAATCAACGGCCTGAAAATATAAATGGAGAACTTGTACGTTTTATTGTTATGGATAGTGGTTTTAAAGAAGGCATTGATTTATTTGATATTAAATATATTCATATTTTTGAACCATCTACTGTTGCTTCAGACCAAAAACAAGTTATTGGGCGTGGTACACGTACGTGTGGTCAAAAAGGTTTGGAATTTCAACCAACCCGTGGTTGGCCACTACACGTATATGTCTATGATTTAAGTATTCCTGAAAAATTACAACCTTCTATGTTGAATACTAAAAGTGGTGTTGAATTGTATTTGAAAGCCATGAATTTAGATGTACGCCTGATTAATTTTTCATATGATTTGGAAAAAACATCGGTTATCGGTTCGGTTGATTATGAGTTAAATAAAAATATTCATAGTTTTTCTATTCCATATTATGATAATGAGGACGAAGGAGAAACCGACAATCCTGATTATGAAAAATATGTTTATGGTGGTAAAGGAAAAAAGAAATTGAATATAATAGAAAACAGACATTTTGAAGGAAATATTGTTTTACCTAATGGAATGATTATTGCTCAACCTATACAAAATAAAATGAATTATCAAGAATTGAAAAAACACATAAGAGAACATTTTTCTCAATTTACTTGGGATCATGTAAAATTGGAGAACCTTTGTCAAGATAAAACTGGTGGAGGTTCCGGACAATTAATACAATATACCCCTACTCAAGATTTTATCAAACATTATTTTACACCACAAAATCCATTGAAAGGAATGTTGTTATGGCACAGCGTGGGTACTGGCAAAACTTGCAGTGCTATTGCTGCGGCAACATCAACTTTTGAAAAACAAGGGTATACAATTTTATGGGTTACTCGGACAACTCTTAAAAGTGATATCTGGAAGAATATGTTTGACCAAGTATGTAACGAAGATATTCGTGAAAAAATACAAAACAATAATTTACCTATTCCAGAAGAACAAAAAAAGAAAATGAAATTATTATCAAAATCCTGGCGCATTCGCCCGATGTCATATAAACAATTCAGCAATTTGGTTTCCAAACAAAATGCGTTTTATAAAACTCTTGTGAAAATAAATGGTGAAATAGACCCTTTGAGAAAAACCCTTTTGATTATTGATGAAGCACATAAACTATATGGCGGTGGTGATTTATCAACCATTGAACGCCCTGATATGAACGCATTACACCAATCATTATTGAATTCGTATCAAATATCAGGCGCTGATTCAGTAAAATTATTATTGATGACCGCAACACCAATTACACAAAACCCTCTTGAATTAATACAACTAATGAACTTATGCAAAACATCAGAAGAACAGATGCCTGTGGAATTCACCGAATTTTCTAATAAATATTTAAATGACAATGGCGATTTCACTGAAAAAGGTAGAGAACTTTATTTGGATGATATTGCCGGACATATTAGTTATTTAAATCGCGAAAAAGACGCTAGACAGTTCTCACAACCAATAATTCATAATGTTCAAATTCCCATGGTTGAGAACCAAGAACAAATTGAAAAATTTGATAAAAAATACATTAGACAATATTTGGATACTGATATTAATGATTTGAAACAAAAGATTGATGAAAAAACCAGTGAATTAGAAAGTGAAGCGAACGAAATTGATAGTAATTCATTTAATCATTTGTATAAAAAGTGCGCTGGTTTTGATGGAAAACAGAAAACGAAATGTGAAAAAGTAGTTCGTTCTCATATCAAAGAGTTGGTCAATGAAGCAAAACAAGAAGTGAATACTATAAAAGAATATATAAAAGAATTACGAGAACAAATGAAAAATAAAAATTTATTGAAAAAAACCAGTATGGATGAAATAGATGAAAATACAGAAAAATACGCAGAAGATTATGAAAAATTCAAAAATAGTCTTTATTATAATATAAAATATAGTTGTGGAAAAACGATCAAAAGTAAATCTAATTTACGTGAAGAAATAAAACAACATCCGAATATTATTGAATATGATAAAAAGATAGAGAAATTGAATTCAAAAATTCTAGAATTACAGCAAAATTTGAAAAATACTATGGAAAATTATAAAAATCGTATCAAACAAATACGGCTATTATTGAAAACCGATTTGAACCCACTTGAAAAAAGTGTTGTCAGATTGACTATCAAAGATCAGCAAAAAACGAATCGTAATCTGATTAAAATAAAAGAAAAAGAGACCAATGAAGCAATTGAAAAAATCAATACAAACATAAAAAAAACACAAAAACGCCGAGAAAAACGATACAAGAAAGTTCGTAATACTATCAAACAAATTATTAATGATGAGAAAAAAGAAGAAAGAGAAACGAAAAAAGTTGAAATGAAATTGAGAAAAGAATTGCGAAAAAGCGGTGAATATAATGAGGATTTTAAAGATGAAACAATTCGCGACTTGGTGAATAAATATACAGAATTTATTGATGAAGATTTGAAAAACTTGGATAAAGATGATTTGGAAAAAGAGATGATGAAACAGCGAAAAAAACAAGAGAAAAAAGATGAAATGGAAGCCAAAAAAGTTATAAAAGAAGCAGCAAAAATGGAAAAAAAAGTATTGAAAATGAGAGAAAACGAAGAAAAACGAGCCACCAAAAAAGCACAAAAAGAATTGAAAAAACAAGAAAAAGAAGCAGCCAAAGCAATGAAAAATGCGCGAAAAACAATGAAGAAAAAGGAATAAAAAATATATTTTTATCAAGGAAATAAAAATATAGTATTATGTAAATTATAATGGAAAATTCTATTGACAAACTAACTTTAGAGTTATTGATCAATAAACAGCATTATTCCAAATATTTATCCAAAACCGACCCAAAAAAACACGACGAATATAAAATATACAAACAAAAATTAAGGAAATATAGTGTAGATATTATAGATATCACTTCACAATTAATTGAAAATCCCAAAACCTTGTTTTCAACAGAAATTGAAGAAAGTTTTGATGCTTATGTTAAATCCATATTCAAGCATTTTGAAATCAAAGAATTAGAAAAGGCAAATGAATATAACCAACACGAATACAAGAATGAAGATGAAGACGTTATGTTCGGCAATTGTGATAATTTATTACAAAAGAAAGAAGAAACTGAATACGAAGAAAATATCGAAACAAACGATAATGACAACAATGAACAATCTCCTATTATGAAATCATTTTGGGGTAAAGAAAAAGTTATCAAAACAAATAGCATTCTTCCACATTATAATATGAATATGTTCCAAAAGAAATCAAGGTAAATTATTCATTGACCGCGAAACATTTGTCATTGACCGAACATCGTCGGAACCACACGGACCACAATGGTCTACATTCGCATAATCCACTTTGATCGCCGTCTTTTTGAAATCAATTTCTGGCTTCCATCGTCCTAATAATTTATCGTTTTCTTTGTTTTCGTTGTCTTGGATTTCATTGTTTTCATTTTTATTTATTTTTTGAACCATTTTTTCTTCCGAGCACTCACTAATATTAGGACACGGAAATGGAAAATTCACAGGACATATTTCAGGATGTTTTACAGGACACCCTTTTGAAGGACATTTGAATGCCAAATTTGCGCCGAATTTACGAATAATTGAATACATTATAAAATAATTATCTATGTAAAAATACTTTTATACTGTTTATGTATATTATGAAAATATTATTTCAATTTTTTTATATTCTATTATTGATATCTATTGTAAAATCGCATTTATCATTCAGAATTTTACAAACTTCTATACTTCATTTTATTCCAGCCATCAAACTACATCATATTATATTATTATCAGATAATCCAAAAAAGCACTTGTATACATTGGATTTTACACCCATCAATCAAACCCATACTTCAACCCTTATAAAAATGGTATTAGCACAAAATGTTCCTGCTGAAATCCGATTAAGATATATTATAACAAATATAGAAAATATTGATACAATCATTGAAAAATGGGATAAAATGAATAAATTATATGACATTTCATCAATTCAGTTAACCAATGATTTTTACAGAAAAATAAAAAACGAAGATATAAAAAATATCGTTGAAAAATCGTTTGAATGGAAACCATTCATGAATTTGTATACTCATAATTGTCAACATTTTAGTCACTATGTAAAAAACATAACATATTCATCTTTACAACCAATATAAAGATGAAAATATTATGAGTATTTTATAATATTTTCATATAATAGGTATGGGAAACAAAATTACAAAAAATAAACGATTTAGAAAAAATAGAAAAACACATAGAAAAAATAATAATAAATATACTCATTATGAAAATAAAAACAATAAAACCATCAAAAAAATGAATTGTAGTCCTATTGTCAAAAAAACGCCAATCAAAAACAGTTGTATTCCAGAAGATATTTTATTGACAATCAAGAAAGAATATAACGCAAACCATCCTGAAAATCCTATAAAAACCGAACATTTTACAGAAATATGGAATGAACTGAAAAACCGACTTGATTGTAAAAAAGAGGATTGTTGGTTGAAAGAAATTCGCGATACAAAGCTAAGAAAAGAAATTGATGAAATGATTTTCGCGCCAGACCAACCACCAGAATGGAAAAATAATCCAGATGAGTGGCTGTCTAACTTTGACATTATTGATGTTCTCAAACAATACCAAAAAACATACAAAAATTTCGTTTTTATTGAACCCACACCAATAGATTTTGATGATACACCACCAGATATGTATGGTAGTTGCGTAACAAAAGAATTATGTAAATTTGAATTATCCCATTATGTTAAAAAGAAAATCACGAAAATTGGTATTATATTTAATTTAGATAAACACAACGAAAGCGGTTCTCATTGGGTATCGTTATTTATTGATTTAGACGATAAATTTGTCTTATACTTTGATAGTGCCGCGGATATAATACAACCCGAAATAGAAACATTAGTAAACAAAATAATAAAACAAGGTTCTCAAATGGGTATTGAATTGAAATATCAAAAAGATAATACACCATTTGAACATCAAATGGGAAATACCGAATGTGGTATGTATTCATTGTATTTTATAATAACTTTATTAACAAGTGAAACAGGAGAAGGTAAAATATTAAAAGGTTATACAGAAAAAAAGAAATATTTCAATAGTAATCGTATACCTGACGAATATGTATTTAAACGTCGTAATATATATTTCAATAGTGGTGGCGAAGAATAATATTATTATATAATATTTACTGTATTTTTCTTTTCCTAAGTTATATTATATTTAACTATAAAAATGTCTACTGAAACAAATAAAAACATGGAAATAATCACTAATATTTATCCTTACGAAAAATCAAAAAATAAAATCACTATTGGAGATATAACTATTGATGTAATGAACAATTTTTTATCACCATTTCATCAAGCAGACTTATTTTTGAGTAATTTAATTACTCATATTAATAACAAGAATATTGAGGATAAAATAAATAAAAAAGAAAAAAAAAGTGATGGAACTAATTATAAAGAAGAAGACAAAGTAAAAATAATTGAGCCATACAAAAAAACACAAACACTTATCAAGCTTGATGCTGATATAAAAAAAGGTGGAAAGTCAAAAAAGTATCAAAAAACACACAAAATGAGAAAAACGAATAAGTAACTAAAATAATTATTATATAATATAACATAAATATTGATTACTATATATGTTATATGGCACTATTTATTCATAATAAAAATCAAGAATTACTTTGGAATGTTATTAATAAAACACAAATATTTCAGTTAATATTTGCTTATAGTAGAAACAATGAACCCGAATTATGGTTTAGAGCACATATTCAACAATATTATCAAAAAATACAAAACAAGATTCTTAGTGTAGAAGATTTGAATATTTGTAATCACGAAATTATTGCGATTATGATGAATAATTTGAAATCTTTTTCTGAAACTAATGGCAACGCGACAATACAACAAAACCAACAACCACCTCAACAAATGGCTCAACAATTACCACATACAGTTGAGAACAAACAAGAATTGTATAGCAGACAATTCAACGAAAGACAAAAAGAATATGAATTGATGAATACAAAGCCGCAGCCACCAGTCCCTGATATCAATAATAATATCAAAGACGAGGCAATATCCAATATGGATGAATTGATCAAATTACACATGCAACAACGCGAAGCAGAAATGAAACAATTTGCTCCACAACCTATAACACAAACACATTTAGTAAATTCATTCAAACCTAATAATATAAAAATAGAGAATACAAATGAAAATATTACTCTCATTCATGATGGAATATTGAATGATTTAGATAAACCGAGAAAGAATGTGTCTTGGTCAGATAATAATGAAAGTGATAAAATATACCAAGAATTACATAATGAAATGGATGATTTGAAAAACCAAGTTCTCAATATTGCGAATAGTTTTCATAGTTTTCAAGAAGAAATGCGAAATTTTATGAAGAATTTTTCTAATAAAGATACCATCCTTTCTAATGAATAAATTATTTATAATATAACTTATAAATAATTTGTTTGCTCCTACTGAGGCTTGAACTCAGGACCTTCGTGTTATAAGCACGATGTGCTAACCGACTGCACCATAAGAGCTTAATTATGAGTGTTACTATTACACTGATATAATAACACATAATCTTTTTAAGTGGTTTTACACAAAAAATATTTTACTCCAAATTCTTATATCATAAATTCCCCCACCTTAATAATGTCTTGATATAATTGGTTATATTCTTCTGTGTTTGGTTTCATTTTACGCAATTTTTCCATTTTTTCCAATACAGTTTCTTCATAATAAATATCATTTTTGAAAATATTATGTAGTCTTTCATTTTCAACAATCAATTTATATAATTTGTTTTTGTTTTCCAAATCAGTATATGTTATTTTATTAGTAAGTGGATATAAAAAAGGCTTCAATATTGGTATTGGATAATTATCAATTACCAAATTCATTTTATAATCCAATTCGTTCATCAAATAATGTATACATTCATCGCGTAATAAAGAATTTGTCTCATTAACATATTGATAATGTGTATAATACCATAAAACACTATAAGACAAAAATAAATTGGATACAATATCCGACATATTTCCTGATATCATTTGTTTTGACTTGATTTTTCCACCCATAACTGCTACAAAATTGGCTAATAAACTGAATTTCAATGTTGCTATATCTAAACGTTGTTGAGCTGTTTTATTTTTTGAAAAAGGTAAACAATTGAAACAAGTAAGGGAAATCATTTTACAATAATTTACAATAATACTTGAAACCATTTTATTGAAATTGCTTTTGAAATCATTTATGTTGTTATCTTGAATGCTTTGGAAAATGGGAAATATATATGGATGACTTTTATTGAGACCTTGTCCGAAAATGATAAGCCCACGTGTAAGTGTATTTGACCCTTCTACTGTAATTCCTACAGGCGAAGAATTATAAAATTTTGTGAAAAAATTGTTTTCTCCAATACAAATACCACTTCCAGAATAAATATCCATTCCATTGTTCAATATACTACGTGCTCGTTCTGTGGTTTGATATTTCATAATAGCTGTAATCACAGAAGGTGTAGACCCACTATCTAAAATATGGTTTGTAAAATTCACCGAACTATGTATAATCCAAGTATTCAAATACATATCAATGAATTTCTCTCTTACTGCTTCCATATTTCCAATATTCATATTGAATTGTTTACGAATATTTATATAATTCATAATAGAATGTGTTATAAATTTAGATGAGCCATTGGCTGTAGCAGGTAAACTTACACCACGTCCAACCGCAAGACACTCCATCAACATTTTCCATCCTTCTCCTATCTTATCTTCTCCGCCAATTATTTGGTCAGCATCAATAAATATTGTCCCTTTGATAGTTCCATTTGGAAACCCCGCATTATTCGGATTATGATAAGTAAGTTGTGATAACCCTTGTTGTGAACTTTCAACTAATGCTACTGAAATACCTGATTTATTATTCTTTAATAATCCATTTGGGTCTTCTAAATTGAAAGCGATGCCTATAAGGTTTGATATAGGTGCTAAAGTAATATAACGTTTATTCAATGTTATCTTTATTTTTATTTTCCCATCAATACATTCAACAATTCCTTTATCTATTTGACCTACAGCATCACTACCATTATTCGGCCCAGTTAATCCAAAACACGGTATCATTGTGCCGTCTGCTAATTTGGGTAAAAAATAATCTTTTTGTTGTTGTGTTCCATAATGCTGTAATAATTCAGCGGGTCCAAGGGAATTAGGAACCATTGCTGTTACTGCTAATGATGGATTATAAGATGATATTTTGGATAAAACCCTTGATTGAGAAGAAATTGATAAACGGTTTCCATTATATTGTTTGTCTATAATCATACTTAGAAAGCCTTTTTCTCCTAATTGTTTCATTACCTTGTGAATATTCTTGTTTGGATAAATATTTTCACTACCAGTAAGTTTCAATAAATCATTTGTTTCGCGCTCCATATCTTGTCCCAATGTATTCAAAATTGGTTTGTATAATTTATTATAATCGACTTTTCCGTTAAATAACTCTCTATCAATAGATACACCGCCGGATTTGAGAGCTATAATTTCAGTTTCTGAGATTTTTGGAATGATGTTTTTTACAATGTTAAATGCTCGCTTATAAACCATAAACATTTTATATAGAATACTTTTATATTTTTTTTCTGAAAAAACTAAAAAGTCTGGGAAAAGTAGTAGTTAGGTTTTTGAAAATGGACATTTTTAAAATGTCCAATTTTCAAAAGGTGGAGGAAAATGTTTGCAAAAATTTCAATTTACTCGGAGATGCTTTAAATACCAATTTTTTAATTAAAAATTTGTTAGCATAATTTTTTAATGAAATTTTTTGGGAATTTTTAAATGGGTAAAATAATTTCCAAAAGGAAATTTAAAAAGCCCTAATTAATTCACGAATTTAATATTAAAAACTATAATAACAATTAGGTAACATTTTATTTTTAAAAAATATAATTCAAACTGAACTTTTTGAAAAAATCCCAAAAATTTGGATTTAGGAAATAATGGATATTAATTTAGCCAAAATATAATTCCCATATTTTGGGAATTATTTAGGGATTTTTTTATTTCCATATAATAAATAAAGTGGAAATGGAAAACGCCTCAAAAACTCCCATAATTTATGAATGTAAAAAATGTGATTATATAACATATCATAAAGGAGATTATACAAAACATATTTCAACACTGAAACATAAAAAAAATCCCAATTCAGATATTTTGGAAATAAATGGAAATAAAAAAAGCCCCTCACCAAGTAATAATTATAAATTTACTTGTGAAATGTGTAATTATAACACAAATAATAAACGCGATTTTGATAGACATAATAATAGACCAAAACATATAAATAAAACTAATTACCAAATTGAAGAAAAAATGAATACTTGTGATAAATGTAATAAACAATTTACTACAACAAGTGGTCTATGGAAACATCTTAAAAAATGTGAAAAAATAGTCAATTTACCCAGAAATAATAATATTTCAGTAGATTTGATAAAAGAGGTGATAAGAGAAAGCAAAGAGTTACAAAATGTTCTCATTGAACAAAATAAAGAATTACAAAATAAATTATTAGAACAAAACAAATTACATAAGGAAGAAATATTAGAATTAGCAAAAAATCAATCTATAGTAAATAATAATACAACAAACAATACAACAAATAATCAATTCAACCTACAATTTTTCTTAAATGAAACGTGTAAAGATGCTATGAATATAGTAGATTTTATCAATTCATTACAATTAACCACGGACGACTTTGAAACAACTGGAAAATTAGGTTTTGTAGATGGTATTTCGCGTATTTTCATAAAAGAACTCAAAAAACTGGAAACAGAGAAACTACCCATTCATTGTACAGACCTAAAACGCGAAACAGTATATATAAAAGACAATAATGTATGGGAAAAAGAGAACAATGAAAAGCAGAAATTGAAATGGACAATTGACAAAATAGCAGAATTGAATTTGGTACAACATCATAACTGGCAGGAAAAATATCCAGTATGTAGGGAAAACAATACCAAGGAAAACGAATATTTTTTCAAATTGGCTGCTGTTGCTTTGGGAGGAAAAGGTGAAGATGAAAAAGATAAATACCGCGATAAAATAATGAGAAATGTTCTCAAAGAAGTAGTATTGGATAAAAAAAGTGTTATTCTCAAATAAGGTTTAATTTTTATAAAGAGAACTACAAAAAGAAAAATGATACAAAATTCTAAGAAAATATATAATAATTTATTATAATTATATTATAAGATGGAAAATAATATTTATAATTTTTTCACAAGCGATTTATATGATGTGAAAAATATAAATGATAATGATAATGAATATAAAATAGAAACCAAAAATAACGAAGATTGTTTGACTATACATTTTTTATTAGACAATATTCGTATTGAAAAATTGTCAAAATGTGGGGAAAATAGTGGAACAAATTTATTGAGCAAAATAGAAGAATTAGCGAAATCAATGAAAAATATACAATATATTACTTTGCTTGATACTTCTGAAGTTAAAATGTATAATTCTAATATTGATTTAGCAATTTTGAAAATAGTAACGAAGGGTGAATCATGGTATAATAATCTCGGATATGTTTCAATTGATTATAAAAATGAAAAAATATATAATGCTGAATACATAAATATGAATTTTGATAAATTGATATCTTTATGTAGAAATGCTATAGAAACTTATTTGAAAACTACTAATAAAGAAAATATTAAAGAAAATATTGAATTATTAACAAATAAAATCAACAAAAAAAGTGTTAATAGTTTAATAGCAAAAAAAGAAAAATATTCAAAAATTCTTGATAATTATGATAATTACATTATAGAAGAATTAAAAAAAATAAATAATAATTTTGAATCATTGGAAAGAAAAAGATTAGAACTTTTTCCAGAAATAGATATTGAAAAAACTACAAAAGAATATTTTAATATTCTTGTCTCATTGATTGATAGCAATGAAAAAGCAAAATTTTTAGGAGATTTATTTGAAATTATAAAACCTATAATAAAATACAATAGAACTTTGGTAAAAAAAATAAGAAACCATAATACAATTTCTGAATATAAAAATGGTGGTAAAAAACAAACGAAAACAAGAAGAAGGAGAAGAAAAAACAGAAAAGGTATTACTATTTTTTCTCGTGTAAAACGTCAAAATAGTAAAAATAAAATGGTTTAATACTCTATAATGACTATACCAAAAACCATAGTTCAAACATCCAAAGAAAAATTACCGAATTATGTTGTAGAAATGATAAAAAAAAAAGCCCCAAATTGGGAATATAAACATTTTACAGACAGAGAAATCCTACAATACTTTATTAATAACCCAATAGCAGAATTCCCTTTAATAATAAACAAATTTTGGAGTTTAAAATCAGGAGAACATAAAGCGGATTTATTTAGATATTATTTTTTATATAACGAAGGCGGTGTTTATATAGATAGTGATGCTATGATTGAAGACAATATAGAAAATATCACAAAAGAATATCAATTCTTTTCAGTAAATTCATATTTAAAAGGAACAGTATTTCAAGGGTTTATTGGTTGTGTTCCAAAAAATAAAATTATGTATGAAGCATTAAAAGATATATATGAAATAAACAACGATGAATTAATGAAAAATTATTATATTATTACAGCAAATATGTTCAAAATTGTTTATACAAATTTTTATGATTTTGAATTCAAATTATATTATGAACAAGAAAGCGACCATGAAAAAGCAGTAACAGTCAATGATGAAGGTGTAGTTATTTTAACTCATTATTGGAAAGATAAGGCTATACCAGAAACAATAGATTTATAATTACAATTATAACATTTGTAAACAATATAATATCATATTAATTTATTATATAATAGAAATTGAAAAATCAATAATAACCCCATATACTCCTGATAATATCTATATTTCAAAAGAGGAATATGATAATTTAAAGAAAAAAGAACAATTATTAGAAAACATATTACCATATAATTTTTCTAATCATTTTATAAATAAAAAAAATAAATTTATAAAATATAAAAATGTGTGTGTTTTATTTACTGATATTGTGAGCTACAGCAAAATAGCCAAAACATATATGGATATCGTTGTTTTTATGATATTGAAAGATATGTATACTAGATTTGATAAATTGATACAAAATTATTCTTCTTTACAAAAAATAGAAACTATAGGTGATAGTTACATGGTTGTAGGAGATTTGAATAATCAATATGATTCACAAATAATCATAAAAGAAATATTAGAATTCGCAGAAAAATTAATAGTTGAAACCAAGAATATAGTAGCACCGTCTTATAAATTAGAATTGAGAATAGGCATTCATATTGGTTCAGTTCAATTAGGAATATTAGGTATAGATAAACCAAGATTATGTGTCATTGGTAATACTGTAAATGTTTCAGCAAGATTACAAACAAGTACTCTTCCAGATACTATACAAATAAGTGAAAAATTATATTTGAATATAGAAGACAATGATATCAAAGAAAAATATATAAAAAAGAATGATGTAGAATTAAAAAATATTTGTAAAATGAATACTTATGTTAGAAATATTATTATTGAAGATGAAAAATATTAAAAATATAATTATAATATAAAAAATACAATCAAGATGGAATTACTAAAAAATACGTTTTATATTAATTTAGAACATCGTAAAGATAGATTAGAGCATGTTACAAAAGAATTAGCAAAAATAGGTGTTCAAGGAGAACGTTTCAATGCTATAAAAACAACAGCAGGAGCAATTGGTTGTACAATGAGTCATATATTATGTTTAGAATTAGCGAAAGAACGAAATTACGAATACGTATTCATTTGCGAAGATGATATTACCTTTTTGAATCCAAATACTTTATTAACCAACTTACAGCAATTTTACGATAATAAAAATATAGAATGGGATGTTTTATTAATTGGTGGAAACAATGTTCCTCCATACGAAAAAACGACCGATTATTGTATTCGCGTATCCAATTGTCAAACGACAACAGGTTATATTGTAAAACGACATTATTTTGATGTTTTGATAAAAAATTTTCGCGAAAGTGTAAAGGGGTTATTAAAAAATCCAAATAATAAACAACAATATGCTTTAGACATGTATTGGAAACAATTACAGCGCCTAGACAAATGGTATATGATTTTTCCATTTACAGTAGTTCAATGTGAAAGTTATAGTGATATTGAAGAAAAAGTAGTTGATTATAGGGGGTTAATGCTTGACGCAGATAAACGTTGGTTATTTATGAAAGGGTAAAAAATTGAAATTCTTTTTCTTGTTTTATTGAGAAACAAAACAAGAAATAATATACAATGTCAAACCTCCTTATGAAAATAGATAATTTAGTGGAAGGGCAAATAACAAAACGACCATCAAAAGTAATCAAATCACCCTATGTAGCTGATGTATTATTTGAAGAAAATGAAATATTAGCTCATAGTGCGTCATTGGGTTGTTGTGGGTTGGCTGAAGTAGGCGCCACTATATTAATGACTAAACAAGAAGAAAAACAACAAAGTAAAAAAAAGAAACAACAAGAAAATGAACAAGAAAATGATGAAACTAACAAAATACAAAAGAAAAAATGTGAATATAGAATTTATTTATCAGTGAAAACCGAAAAAAATCAAGAACAAATTATAGGGATTTATCCAAAATTGGCCGAACAATTAGTAGAAAACGCATTGAAAAACAATTTCTTATCAAAATTGAAAAACATACAAGAATATAGACGTGAAACAGCAATATTTATAGATGGAGTAGTAGATTCGCGATTTGATTTTTCAGGAATAGATGAAGAAGGAAAACGTTTTATTATGGAAATAAAAAATGTCCCATTAGCAGACTATGAAGATATCACATCAAAAGACCGAAAAAACAAAAATTATGATAATTATGATGTAAATTCAAAAGTCGCATATTTTCCTGATGGATACCGAAAAAAAACAAATGATACTATTAGTCCAAGGGCATTGAAACATATAAAAGAATTGACTGCTATTAAAAATATGTATGAAAATACAAGATGTTTAATGTGTTATGTAATTCAACGAACTGATGTTACCAGTTTTCAACCATCAGTTATAGACCCACAATATAGAGAAGCATTCTATGAAGCAACCCGAAATGGTGTAGAAATCATTGTTCTAGTAGTGAGTTGGAATAGAAACGGCGAAGCATTTTTAATAAGAGATGATTTACCGATAAACTTTTAGATATGAAAAACTCAAAAAAATACACAAACACATCAATTTCCCAATCTTAAAAAATTAGACAAAACTGTCTTATTTTTTTCAGCATATTCCATAGACTTCAAATTCGCAGAATGTTCTTTTTGCATAATTTTTTCACGATATTGTTTATCTTTCATTTCTAAATAATATTCAGCATCTTGTTTTTCTAATGGCGTCAAAGGTTGTTTACCTCGTTCTCTAACAAAATGGTCTACAGATGAATATTGAGGAATATTATGGATATCTTTTTCACTCACAGCAAAAACAGTTTGGTCTTTATGGACTTTTCGTAAATCATCAAATTTTAATTTACTAAAAGGGTCACTACTCACATATTGTTCAGCAGCATCGTCTTCATCATCATCACCATCATATAATCGGGTTCCTACCCCACCTGAAACATACAATTCACGAACACCACTATAACGGACAATTTCAGAATTTTGTTGTTTGATATTATCCAAAATTAAACCCATATTATTAACAGAAACATTTTTTTCAATATTATAAATAGGCTCTTCTTTTGAGAACCATTCATTGCGATTTTGATTCGGTTTTTCAGCCATATTTGTTTCAAATAATTGATTGAATTTCTCGTTAAATTCGTCGTGTCTCATTTTGTTGATAACAGAATTCACTTGTTTGTAAGTGGATTTATTGAAATCATTGACTAAAGGATTATATTTAGTAGTTTCTTCTGTAATTTCTTGATTTTGTTTATTATTATTTTTATAAAATTGTATTACAATATCAAATGCTTTTTTATAAAAAAGGAAATATTCAGCAGATAGTTTAGATTTATCAGGATGTAACATAAGAACCTTCTTTTTAGCACGTTTCAAATCCTCTATGGAAATATCATAGTTCAAATCAAATAACCCTAATATTTCTTGTAAATTATACATATGAATATTTAGATTATGTGTTTGTTGATTTTCACTATTCATAGATTATTATTTGTAAATAAAAAAGAAATTTTTTTATTTATTCTAACATTTTGTTGTAATTTTTATGAAAATTTTTTATATAAATATAGTATATTATGCCAGGAAGAAAAACACAAAAAAAGAGAGCTCAAAAAAAATCAAAAAAATGTCCAACAAACAAGCATCGTAATCGTAGTACAAAAAAATGCCGTTGCGTAAAAGTATGTAGAAAATAAAGAAAATATATATAGCAAGTAAAAAATATAAATGTATTGTTATATACAATATTATATAACAATATGTCTCAATTACCAATATTGACTGAAATAGAAAATAGAAACCATTTTGCTGAATTATTAAAGCAAAACCCAGGTTTATTTATAATAAAATTCGGTGCTGATTGGTGTGGGCCTTGTAAAAAAATAGAAGGTTTAGTTAACGAGTGGTTTAATAAAACAAATAATAAAGTACAATGCGCACTCATTGATGTAGATGAAAGTTTTGATATTTATGCTTTTTTGAAATCAAAAAAAATGGTTAATGGTATTCCTGCTATATTATGTTATTATAAAGACAACCATAATTATGTTCCAGACGATGTAGTAATAGGCGCTGATGTAGCTCAAGTAAATGCTTTTTTTCAACGGAATTTATCTAAAGTTATGTAAATAATTCATTTTTATTTGCTTTTCTATACATTTTTATTTTCCTTTGTAACTCTTTGTTTTTTTATGTTTTTTCGCTTTTTTATCTGTTTTTTTACCAGTTCTATTTTTTCCACCATACAAAGGATTTGTTACTGGTTGTGGTTGTTGCGTTGGTTGACCTTGTGGTTGTTGAAATCCAACGTTTTCATTTTGTGCTAATCCTTGGTCAGAATTCATATTTGTATTGAACATATCATAATTTTGTGGTTGAGCAACTGGTTGAGGTGCTGGTTCAGGAGGTGCTTGATATTCATTTTGTGCTAACCCTTGGTCAGAATTCATATTTGTACTAAACATATCATAACTTTGTGGTTGAGAAACTGGTTGAGGTGCTGGTTCAGGAGGTGCTTGATATTCACTTGCTTGTTCTACAGTTTCTGTAGCACCAGAATTGTTATTTGTTCCATTGAATGATGGTAAATAATCAGTGAAAGATGATTCTTGAGCTTCAGTACTTGATTGACTTTCTGCTGGTTTATTATCTAAAATTGTAACAAATGCTAATACTAAAGATGCGACACCAATAAAAATATATGCGTTCATAGGGACATTTGGACTATTCATTTATAAATTATATAATATATATTATATTTACATTATATAATAAAAACTTTATTTATTTGGTGGCTTCGCATATCCAATAATAGCACAAGCTATACGTTTACCTGAATGACCTGTAGTTAAACTGTCGTGTTGATTTCCTAAACCACAATCGTCTTCATCAGCGTGAATAATTAAACCACGACCTATAATATTAGCTTTTGTGCCGCGTAATTTAATCATATCATCAATACGTTGATAATGTGCGATACCATTTTGATTAGATATTAAATTTCCTAAATCACCTACATGTCGTTCTTTTGAACCAGGACAACCGTGATTTTTTCCATATGGATTAAAATGAGCACACATACTTTCACATTCTTCACTCATATCTCCACATTCATGAATATGAAATCCATGAAGACCGTTCTTTTTCAATCCTTCAATATGTATATCAATAACAACTGTATTATTAGATAGATTTTCAGTAAAATATACAATGCCTTTTATTTTTTTATTATCAAATACAGCAATCGCGAAAATAGGTGTTTTATTAGACATTATATAACAATAATATAAAAAAAAACTTTTATATTATTTTTCTTTGTAAAAATTACATATTTGTATAAATTGATTGAACCAATACTTGTACTATTTTATCATATTCTAAAATAATTTCCATTTTTTCTTTTTCCATCAATCCTTCAATAAAAGTTTTATTTTCTTCAGTCAATTGTAACATATTACGAATATCGTGAATAAGTTTTCTTAATTTTACATATTGCTCATCTTTTTTTGGTTCATTATTTGAAATATCCATTTTTATAGTATATAATAAAATATTTATATTATTTTATAAAAAACTATCTTCCTTGTCCCAGTCATCCAATAATCCACCTGCGCTAATGTCTGGCACAAACGAGGTAGTATCACTATATTTATTATATTCTTCAATAACTTTTATTTTATCATTTTCATTGTTATTGCTCTCTAAATATTGTAATAATTCATACAAGTAATATAAACGGTTAATACAAGCTAGTGAAATATCATTATCTTCTTTCATATTAAATCTCGCATCGTAACCAGACTCAATAAGATATTTTGGTTTGAATTTCAAATATGGAATATTTTCTTTGAATATATTCAATCGATAACTTTGAATTTCATTTGTATCGTATAATTCATTCATATTATATAATTTATTCTCATTCCTGTAGTTTCTGTGTTTTGTAACAAACCCTAATAATAGTATAAATAATTTCATTATATTACTTTATATAATAGATAAAGTAATATTTTTATTCAATTTTTTTGATTGTTTTTCTTTGTTTTTCTTTATTTTTGTTTACTGCTTCTTCGTAATCTTTCTTCAATTAATCGTGAATGCCAAGCTTCTTTCACTTCTTGTGAAATAGGTATATACATTATGCGTTCAAATTGTTCCGGACTATCAAAGTAAAATGTATTGTTATCAAACAAATCTGTACCAACAATGCTTAAACGTGTTTTGAAAAAGAAATTTTCATCACGTGAACCAACCTTCAATTTGGACATACGACTACCAGTAACCGCATCACGAATTATACTACCAGGTGTTAAACTAGTATCATATAATTCAACTGTATCAGGTTTTTGTTTACCATTTTTCTTTGTAATTATTTTATGTTGTAATGTAATCTTATGATAATTCTTATCTAATGGTTTTAAATTGGTTTTCTTATTTACAATTGTACCAGTTGAAGTGCTGTCGTCGTCATAATCATTATTATAAATACTTTGTTTTTCGTAAGGAGGGAAACCTACTTCATTTGGTTGTGTTGGATCAAAATGGTCGTCATAGTACATTTTTAAAGTAAGACTTTATAGAGTTAAAAACTGTTATCAAATATGATAGTAATACTAGCTTGTATAATATATAATATGTTTATCTTTTATATTATTTAACAAAATATATTTTAGCAAAACAATAAATAAATATATTTACAAAATAACTTTTCAAAATAACTTAAATATATAAACAAGTATATATATAATTATCCAAATTATAAATGCCTATTACGGATTTCAAAAAAAAAGAATATGTTCAAAATAAATTATGTTCCAATGAAAAAAAAACAAAAATATCAAAGAAAAATGAGACAAAACCAGAAAATACAAAAACAATGGATTTTTCAAAAACTGATTTATCCAGTTTCAAGAATATGTTTACACAATTTCAAGCAAACAAAATGCGACATTTTTTTATTGAAAAAAAATCTTATGAATTCAACAACAAAAAGTATTATTATTTGAGCAATGAAAATTTAAATCGTGATTTCAGTTACACTTTAGGTAAAAATGAAAACGATACACCTTTTGAAGTACGATTTTGTATTTTCAATATCAATGGAAAAAGTAAAGAACCATTTTTACAGTTTTTTTTAGAAATAAGTGAAAATCAAGATAAAAATGTGCTAGCATTTCCAGGGTTTTTACTACAAACATCTTCATTTGATAATACAGAAGAAGAACCAAGTGATATTTTTGAGAATGAATGTTTTAAAAAATTCAAAAATTTAACTGAAGATGTTAGTGATGATATTATTAATGGAGCATATAGAGGGTATATTGAAAATAATGGTATAATATATGCGTTTTTTGATAGCACCTTTTTTAATTTGAAACAAAACGATAAACAATTATGGTGTATTTTAGATGAATTTATCAATGAAAAGAAAGTATATGGAAATAATTTTACAGATGAAAATATCCCAAAAATGTTCCACGACAATGAATTTATTGCTTATATTACAGATGAGAATGGTGATAGAATAAATATACCTTGTTGTTTGTATCTATGTAAATTGAATGAAGACGAATCTGATTATATAAACGTTTATGTTGATGACGCAGAAAAAGGAATAGATAATCATAGAATTTTACATTATGTTTTTGGAAATAATTGTCTATTTTTTACAACCGACCCCATTGAAAAAGAAGATTTGAAACGATTGAGAATGATTAAGCGTTATGCTACCTTTATTGATAAATCGTTATATGTATTAAATATCAGTAAGGATATAGAATATATTAATTTTGATGAAGATGAAGACGATGATGTGAGTTTTGATGGTGTACCTCAAGAAGACATACCAAAAAGTCATTATAAATATAGTTGTATTTACTTTTTTGAAAATTTCAAACAGTTATGGTGTATCAAGGATTTCAGAAGATTTACTGAAATTACAACAAATTATGTTTTTCCACCAATGGAAACTTCGCTGACAAAAGAAACAACAGAAGTGATTATACCAACCAAACCAGTTCAAGAACCATAAAAATAACAAAAATAGTGTAAAATTTATTATATATGTTGTTATTATACAGCATATATAATGTCTTGTTTGTTCAATAGTTTGAGTTATTTTATACCAGAAAATAGTTATAATATTCGGCAAAAAATATGCGACTATTTGGAAGAAAATAAAGCTATCATAGAAGGTTTGGACACAAACTTTGTATTGGATTTAGAAAACACAAATTATATTCGTGATATGCGTAATACTAGTACTTGGGGTGGGGCAATAGAAATACAGGCAGCATCTTCTATATGGAGTTTGCGAATAATAGTGAAAAATTACAGAAATCATGATGGAAAAGATATTGAATTTGTACCATTGAACCAGAGTTATGAAAAAACTATCCAAGTATATTGGACTGGTGGTCATTACGAACCAATCCGCGAATAACGCTATCAAACTGTATTCATTACGCCATCAGGATTGTATTTTTCCAAAAATTTGTTTAATGCTTCTATTTCTAATTCACCACTTTCAATAAAAGGTTCCGCGTAAAGTTTGATTTCCTCAATAATAGGTTTGCGACCATACATACTATTGAATGTATAAATATAATCTTCTAACTTTTTGCTTTGTTGTTTCAATTTGTTGGTCAATTCTAAAAACCCTTTTTTGAACATGTTATGTGCTCTTTCTCTTTTTGCTTTTTTCTCATTCTCAGCTTGTTCTCTTTCTATTAATATGCGCTCTTTTTCATTAATCTCTTCTTCTTTTATTTTGATAGCAAGGTTCTCTTGTTCAAACATATCATCTTCATCGCGAGTTTCACTATGTAAGGATGGTTGTTCTAAATACCACGGATGTCTATATTCATTCGCACTAATAATAATATTACAAATATCAGGCTTCTTCAATTCTTCAAAACGTTTGCGTTCTTCAGAGTTTTCTTTACCACGTAATGACCGGTTGAATTGATCAATTATTTTTTGATGAATAGTAGGGCTTGTTTCCATCAAACGGTCAAACTCTTGGCGGCAAATTTTAATGAATTGCTTCGCTTCTGTACGTTCTGCTGGAGCTTTAGCTAATTCTATTCTAATATTACGTGCGAATTTATCCCAAGAAATAGACGAAACGCGATGTGCTTCATTTAATTCTGATATTTTCAAATATTGTTGTATTGTTGTCAAAATACCAATAAAAATATTCAACGCACCAATTATCATAGGCGCATAAGTTTGATAGTTAAGGGGTAAACTAGCTTGGGCAAATGATGCGGTACCACTTATAGTAGATAATGTAATTGCTGGTATTGTAAACCAAGCATGCATATATGAATAATTTTTGTGTGCTTGACTATTCAACCATTTATAACATTGGGCTACATCACACCATTCAACCATAATCATTTCATTTTCGGGCGTCCATTCAATATTTTTTTTGGGTTGACTATTCATTTGAGATTGTGATACACTAACTGAATCAATATTATCTCTTTTTCCTGACAAAATATTCTTGTTTTCATCTAAATTGACATTCTCTTTATTTTCCATTGTATATAATTTGGAATATATATACAATAATTAGAAATTTTTACGCATTGATTAGATTATTAGCATTTTTACTACTTTCACTAACATTGCTTCCGCTAGTTTTAGTGGTTAGTTTTTCTAGTATAATATTCAGATTATCATTTATTCTATTATCATAAGAAATTTCGGTTGTTTCATTTTTACGAAAAACATTATCTATTTTATCAATTATTTTTTCAGTATTATCACCGTTGAAATCATAATCTTCTAAAATTTTATTAATTTCACTTTGTTCTCCTATATCAAAAAACCGATTTAACCGCTCTTCTTGATCTATATCATCAATGGAGAATGTACGATTAATATTTATGTTATCTTTTACTTCCTTACAAAAATCAGTAATTCTCATAAACAACCGGTTCAATTGTTTTTTTTGTGAAATATGGAAAAAAGATACATAGTTAACATATAATGATACTTGTTCTTTCAAAATATTGTTTTCATAATGTAATGTGTTAATCAAATTAGAAATAGAGAACCCAATACGGTGATTATCATTATAGTTATCAATTGTATGTTTTTTTTTGTTACATTCATTATATAATGTATTCAATATCAATAAAATATTTGCGTGAATATCTTTGATATCATCTAATTTGTATTCTTGGAATGGTTCCAAATCTTTGTAAGGTGGATATGCTTTTGTTTCTAGTCCTTCAATTGAAATTTCTATTTTATTATCTTTTATATTTGATAATATGATATTGTATAATTTGTAATAATCACAATACATACGATTATTTAACAAAGAACGGAATTTATCAATATTATCCATTTCCATAGCGAATGATTTGTATTGAAAATAAAACGAATCCAAACAAAATAAGAAAATTTTTTTAGAATTACTCCTCAATAAGTCATTGTATACACCTTTCAATTGGTTTAAATTATCAGCAACAGATGCTTTTGTTTTCGCAATCTCTAGTTTCAAAGTAATAATATTTTCAAAATCAACTCTTAATTTCTCTATATTAAACGCATGACTGTTAACATTTAACGACATGTATAGATTTACTTTAGAAAATATAGTTTATAAATTTATTGAATTGTAACCGATAAAAAAATCATTCATATTGAATGATTTTTTGATTTTATTTAATTATAATTTACAATTTATAAATTTCCATTTTTTAAAAACTATAAATGGGTATCCAATTATCATTACAAATAATTTTGATTTCTTTTTCTAATTCTTCGTACTCTTTTTCTAAATCATCTTTATCTTTTTTTGTAAAAATTGTGTTTAATAGTGAACTTACATTTTTGTTAGGTTGGTTGTTATGAATTTCATTTTCAAATAATCCAATATCAGATACCGATGTAGGAGATGGAACACGATTGCGCAATGAACGGTCTATATGTTTTTTCACTTCCCAATAATGGTTTTTTCCATAATCATAAATAAGACGGGTTGAACCTTTTTCATTCAATGTTTTTTCTAAATTTTCAGCATTTTTGTTATCATATAATTTGATTGATATGAAAGCAAAGTAATAGGGATTATTATTTTCATTCATTTTTTTATACATATCAATATAGAAAATATCACCAATGTTCATATTACTGAATGTATTGACAATTGTATTTCTTTTAATATTTCCCAAAATACGAGGAATGTAGAGATTGATAATATTTGATGACATCTTTGATTTATTTCGTTTTGTTTTGATACTTACAATAGATTAATAAAAAGTAATTCAATTTTTTACGATTATGTATATAGAGATTTTTGTTTTACGCAATTTTCAATATAATCAAACGGATTATATATGAACTTGATGTGCCGGTTGTTGTTACATTCGCAGTACCAACTACAGAAGAAATGGCTATAACTAATGTTGTTGAAACATATTCTATGGCACGACCGTGTATCCACGTAGTTGCTGTAGTTGAACCCGAAATTGTATTGTTATCAATAGTTAATGATGAAGCATTGGGACCAGTATAAATGGCAACTGATCCAGCTGATGACAAACTCATTTCATAATCAATTACGTAAGCACCTTGAGTTAATGTAAATACTGTGCCACCAGCACCAGCATTATAAGAGATGAATAATGGAATAGTATTATAAACTTCTGTATCTATTGTAAAAGCTGTTCCTGGGGGAATATTATCATTTGGAGATTGTGTTGAGTGTATATATTCAGCATAACCAACAATAGATGTAGCACCAGTAGCCCCAGTAGAACCAGTAGCACCGGCAGCACCAGTAAACCCAGTAGCACCAGTAGCACCAGTAAACCCAGTAGCACCAGTAGCACCGGTAGCACCAGTAAACCCAGTAGCACCAGTAGCACCAGTAAACCCAGTAGCACCAGTAGCACCAGTAGCACCAGTAAACCCAGTGGCACCAGTAGCACCAGTAAACCCAGTAGCACCAGTAGCACCAGTAAACCCAGTAGCACCAGTAGCACCAGTGGCACCAGTAGCACCGGTAGCACCAGTAAACCCTGTGGCTCCAGTGGCTCCAGTAGCACCGGTAGCACCAGTGGCTCCAGTGGCTCCAGTGGCTCCAGTAGCACCGGTAGCACCAGTGGCTCCAGTAGCACCAATATCGCCAGTAGCACCAGTAACACCGGTTGATCCCATATCGCCAGTAGCACCAGTAGCACCAGTAAACCCAGTGGCACCAGTAGCACCAGTATGCCCGCGCTTACCTTGATGACCAGTGGGTCCAGTAGCTCCTTTCTTACTATCTTTACAATCTTTCTCATGATGGTCGCTTTTATGATGTCTATGTTTTTCAGAAGATCTCGACATATCTATAAAATAGTGAAATATATATTTTTTTGGAAACAAAATAATTTGCCTACATATTAGGTATAGATTTTATGAATTATAAATAATATATTTGTAATCAATGTATTGAATTTGTAAAATATGAAATAAACGTCAAATTCTTGATATATATTATCTATATAATATAATAATTATATTGTGAAAAATGAATGTTATAAAACAACAAAGGGAAGATATAATAAAAGAAAATAATACAGCACAAGAAAGATTAAAAGATATTTTAGAAAAGACAAATAAACGAACAAATATATTGGATATACGAGAACCATTACAAGGTGATATTGATTTTTCTATTTTAAAAGATGGGTTCTCCAATGTAAAAACAATTATATTATCAGAGGGTGAAATAACAAACCTTATAAATATACCAGAAGGGGTTACACATTTGGATATTGATAAAAACTTGTTATTTGAATTGAATGATTTACCAACTTCTCTAACACATTTAGAAGTAAAATATAATTATTTATCAAATATCGATTTTACAAATTTAAAAGATTTAGAAGAGATAAATATCGGGCATAATCAAATTATATCGCTTGAGAACCTACCTTCTGAATTAATGGTGGTGAATTGTGAAAATAACCAATTAAGAAGTCTTGATTTAAGAGGATTAAACAAACTCAATGTTCTCAATTGTTCTTATAATAAATTGACAATTATTGAAAACCTACCTGAAAATTTAAGAGATTTTAATTATGATAATAACCCAAGTATAGAGTTTCGCAATTCACCAAAAATACCTACTGGAAAAACAAGAAAACAAGAAGATGAAGAACACTCATTATTACAACAAATCGGTTATGAAGATAGTTTGAAACATTATTTTCATTTAAAAAAAAATTATGACAAATCATTATTAGAATCAAAACGGCAAATTTTTTACAGTTCACCAACCAAAAAAATAGCCAGACAAAAAATATTACAATTGAAACCCGCGTGTGTTTACTGTAAACGACCTGTAGGAACCATCTTTTCAAAAAAAGATAATAGATATATGGCAATATGTGGTGATACACAAAATCCTTGTAAATTAAAAATAGAAATATTTTCCGGCAATTTTGGTTCAAACATAGATTTGTTATATAAATTTAAAGAACACGTAGATGAATTAAAAGATGATATAATAAGAGAAAAATTAGATAATTTATTTAATTATAAAAATGAAGAAAAATCAGTTGCTATATTCAAAAAGAAATTGGAGGAATATAATTTTGATAGTGTAATGTTCAAAGAATTACTTGACAGACATAATGAGAATTATAATAATTCGCATAAAAACGAATTAATACAAAAGAAACAAGATGCTATATATAAATATATTGAGAACATACGAGAATTATTAAAAGAATATGAGCAAACAGATAATATAGAAATATTGAAAAGTGCTGTTTATATACAAAATAACGATTTATTACCAGAAATAAATAATATGCGAATATTAACTAATGAAATAATGGAAATGAATTATGAAGTGGTTATTTCAGGAGGGTTTGGTATGAACCCATTGATAAATTATTATTTATTCAAAAACAAAGTTGCTTTATCCAAAAATGATTTTACATTTGGAGAACCTCCACGTGTTGTTCATTTTTCAATGAAGGTAAATTAGTATTTTTGCGAAAATGATAATATAGCTTACAACTTACAGTCAATAAATTCAATGTTGTATTAATAGAATAACTAGCAATTATAAATGTATCTGTATTATTGATGCCACTATATATTGTTCCTAATATGCCACCCAATAACCATAATGTTGAAGAATATTTTGTTGAATCTATATTTTTTATTTGATAAAATGATAAATAAATCTCGGGCAAATAACCTATAATAATGAATGTTGATGAAATAATAGATAAATATTCATATTTCATTAGTAAATATATAAATTATAATATTTTATATATTTAATATATTTTATTTAGCAATTATTAAAATTACTAACGCCATCCCATATAATATTGTATTTGCCACACCAATCTTTTTGTTGACATACAGATGATTTACCTGATGTTCCCCATTTAGTGTCAAAAGAATTGAAAGCTTTTTTTCCAATATCATAACCAAATGTATTTGCTGTTGATAAAACCGAAACCCCAGTAGTGTTATATATTGAACCAGTATTTGTTTTACCATTAACTGGTACTTTACAATAACTACCATCCACTGTCCAGTAATCAGGGCAAGTACTCATAACTGGTGGAAATGCTACATTGCTTTGATTATAATATTTTGCTGTGCTCATTTTAATAGCTAGAAAAGTTAAAACTAATATCAATAAAACAATAGCAACTATTAAAACTATACTATAGAAATCCATTATATTATAGAAATATATATTTTTCTATTCAAAACCATTAGTTCCTAAAATATTTATTTACTGTTTTTTGTTATCATTTTGTAAGATTTTTTATGTATTTCCTTTTTTGCTAATATTTATTTCTTATGAAACATTATAAGAGATTTATAAATGTCTTTGAAAGCAGAATTATTTGATAATATAAATACTATTTTAAATTTAGAAAAATATAATGGGCGTGTCAATATAATTGAGCCTCCTTCTCCAGATATCCGTTTTCAAATGCAAGAAAAAATTGCTATCAGAAATAAAGCGACTGAATTTCGCGAAGCTTTAGGTGGTGTTTGGGAATCAAATACATTAGCTCAAGTATATTTTTCGGCTGGAAATATCCAAATAATACAAAATGGATTACGTGCTGGAGTGTATAAAATGTCGGATAACAAATATGTTATACCAGAACAAAACATTGATAATTTGAAGATTATTATGCGAAGTTTGTATTTACAATATGCTGAACATAATGAGACAAATATTACAAAACAAGTAGAGCGCTTGAACCAATTGGTATTAGATTATGCCGTCCCTAATGTGTATAATGAGGCAATGGCATATATGAAGTATTGTCAAGACCAAAGTTCATTGGTTGTTCCATTGGAATTACCAAGACACCATGACCGCGAATACAAACAATTGGAATTAAAAAAATGGTTTTAAGTTTGTTTTCCCTTTTATCATTTACGCAATTGAATGTTTCAATCCGCACAGCGCATGAAACTCCAATTATTAGAAAACATGTTCCATATTGATAATTTTGGAAAATTCTAAAAGTTTATTATTTACTTTTTCTATATCATTTGTATCTGCTAATAAAGATTGTTTATATTTAATTAAATTAATAATTGCTATATTATTTTTTTTACTAGTACGTATTTCATCAATTCCACAAAAAAATCCTAGTTTATTTATATTTTCATTATAAATTATTTCACCCACATCATATATCGGCATATTGCCACAAATTTCATCACTCAAATATTCTTGAATGTCATTTTTTAATGTAGTTTTACCACTTCTTGGTGGTCCAGATAAAATAATCATTTTATCATTTGAAATATTATTTTTAACATTTTCTACAAATTGTATTAAATAATTATAATCGTCATTTGTTAAATATTGTTTCCAGTTATCTAGATGATGTACACCCATTTTATATATAATAAGAAATAACCTTTATTACACTTTAATAAAATAATAATATGGGCGTTTGAAATAATAAAAATTGTAAAAACTATTATATAATAATCACTTAATTATTATATAATTTATACATCATCATCTTCATCCATTTTCAAATCATAGAAAAAATCATACAACATAGACATGTACCATTTATCATCAAAATATTTACGAATATCATAGCGAGATTCCACAAACGCTTTTTTCATATCAAATAGTTTATGTCTATTTTTGATATTTACCAAATCATCATTATACATAAGAGTTGCGTTCTCAAACAAGCCAAAATAAATTCCTATAAAATCTTCAAACGATGGAAATACAATATTATTATAAACATTTTCTATCTTATCTAAGTCTTTATTTTTTTGAACGAAATTACCTAATAAAATTGCTTCACTAATGTAATTACCAAAAATAGAATAATTAGACATTTTTATAGCAAGATTTTCTTTCAATTCTGGATATTTTTTTTTCGCGTCTATAAAAGGTATAACATATTGGTCATTATAAGTTTTTGTATTATCCATTTTGACCATATTCATAATATAAACAATTTTTTCATTATTATATGAAATCAATTCAAAATTCAATATAGGCACATCATAATGATAGTCTGGGTGTAATACCAAACTAAAATATTGAATTTTTGATTTCATATCTAAGTAAGTGAACCTAACTTTACGAAATTCTTTGTTTTTGAAACAATAATTACGTAATATTCCAAACCCATTATCTGTTTTTTCAGTCATAAATTTTTCATCTATAGATACTGGAGTAAAATTATATTTTTTTGTAATATCTAAATTATAATTCAATAAATTCAAAAAAGGTGTATTATCGTAATCTTTCAAATACATGGTAACACTATGAGGTTTTGTATTATGATTATCATTATGTTTACCGCTTTTCAAGATAAACCCAGTTAAAAATGGTAGAAAAAGCAATAATAAAAACATTTATTATATAGCAAGAGTTGTTTTTATGTAGGTTTACTTGTGAAAATTGAAATTGTTTGAATATAAAAAATAATGTAAAAAAATATAACAATGTCACTAACAAAAAACAAATTATACAATTCTATCATCGCATCTAAGATTGAAATTGATTATAATAATATAGATATATCAATAAAACAAATAAATAAACAATTATCATTACCAAAATTAGAAACAATACTAATAATAGAGAAACCAACAATATATCATATGGATTCATTATACCGTGATAATACAAACGATAAATATGAATTATCAAATAAACAACAAAAAATCACATATTTGGAATAAATATAGAATGAAATCCAATATTTAATTCTATTGGAATGGGTATTTCAATTTGTTGATAATTATACAAATTCAACAAAACAATATTATTTTGTTTTTTAGAATAACCAAAAAATATAATATAAGGTATACCTTCAATTCTAATAAGTGATGGTTCTCCACATATAAATAAATGTTCGTATATAATTTCTCTAATAACTTTCATTTTTTGTACTATAACAAATCCATTGATTGTCCTATTATGAACATTACGAAAAACAATTTTATTATCATATTTTATTGGAAAATCTAAATCATATTTTTCAAGATGTTCATTTTTTTCTATAACAACTTCTTTCGTTATCTTGTTAACTATGATTTTACAATAGTGTCCTTTCAAATTCAAATTTGAAAAATTCAATTCATCATATAGAGAACCAAATATTTCTATTTTTTTGAAAGTTTCACTATAATCAGCAAAATGAAACATATAAAAACTCTTGTTTGTATCGTATACTTCTATGTTATCATTTTTTTTGTCATATATATGAATCAATGTATTCTGATTTTTGTCCAATGAAACAGGCATACTCCTTTTGAAAATCTTTTTTTTCTCTATACATAACGGAGAATCCATAATGATCATTTTGTCCTTTGTAACTATAAAATCGTGGATAACTGGTAAATATTTTGTTTTGATTTTTTTTCTATTTATAATATTGAAATTATCATTCAATTGATAATAATTGAGAGAACTTTTCATAACATTATAGTCTATAGTTTCAATGGAATTATTCATATATTTACTATGAGCTGAAATATGTTGAATTGAATTCACCTTTTGTTTTGAAATAGTATTTATATTTTTGTTCTGAAAATCAATATCTAATAAATAAGGAATATCTTGTTCATACAAAGCGTATATCTTATTCTTTACATTTATCATAGCAGTATTAGCCAATCCCATAATATTTGGTAAAATATTAACTTTACTCAAAGTCATAAACATTAATTTGATAAAATTATTATTAGGAATCATGCCATTTTTTTCTTCGTACAATAATTTATCTGTTCTAATAAAATGTTTTACAAATGTAATATTACCTTCATCAAAAAAAACGCCTTGAATATTACCATCTCCAATAAATAAATCAAATAAATTATTTACAGTAGAAATATTTACATTGGGTCCAATCAAACCATAAAATCCATTTATTTTATTCACAATATGCTTCTTGTAATAAGGTAATTTATAAATCAATTGTTGCTTGAATTCTTTATCTTTTACATTGAATTTATTACCAAATTTTATATTCAAAAAACATTCAATTAATGGAAAAAAAAACAATAAAAATAAAATAACATTCATTTATACTAATATATAAAACTATTAATTTTTTATATTATTACATATAAAAAATTATTTTTCACAAACAACCATAAAACTATTATTCAAATCAATACCTGATACCATTATATTCTTCATATTTTTATCTTTCAAAAAACTCTCTAAAATAGAAGGTGTGAAACAATGATTATGTTTACGATTATTCCACGGTCTCCAATATTTTTGACTAAAATCAGGCAAATATAAAAATAATATTCCTCCTTTTTTCAATTTTGATAACCATAATTCTAATGTTTTTACCCATTCAATAACATGTTCTAAACAATGACTTGAATATATATAATCAACTTCTTTATCTGGTAAATTATCTGCGTGAAATCCATTATTTAATCCAATATCAATACCTATAGCATTTGGAAATTTCCATTCTTCTTTACAGAACCCAATATCATAACCATATCCTTTACAAAAATGAATAGCAAATGGAATAGCGAATTGTGAAGCATTTCCATTTGCTTGAAAAGCAGGATATTTGTCATTACCAAATTCAATCAAATCCATAATTCTATTATTTATTTAATAATTTATTCTTCAAATAATATACATACAATATTAAATATATAATTATAATAAATAAACATATGAATATATTTGTTATTGGTGATGTTATACTTGATATTAACTATATATCGCATATTACTAGAAAAGCAGCGGAAGCAGATATTCCTATTTATGATATTTTGAATAATGATTATAAACTTGGCGGTTCAGGAAATGTTTGTCAAAATTTGAAAAACCTAGAAACAAATGTTGAAATTATCAGTGTAATAGGGAATGATAGTTATGGAACAATTATCACAAATTTATTGAAAAATAAAAATATTAATAATAAATTATTTATTGATAAAACCCGTAAGACTACAATAAAAAATAGAATTTTTTTAGATAATAAATTACAATTTCGTTTTGATATAGAAGATAATAATGATATATCAGATGATATACAAAAAGAAATAGTGGAATACGTTTTTCATAAAGATACTATAGATGCGGTTATCATATCGGATTATAATAAAGGTGTTTGTACAGAATATTTATGTGAAACAATAATCAAGTATTGTAATGAAAATAATATACCAAATTTTGTAGACCCAAAAATAAAAAATGTTATGAAATATAAAGGTTGTTTTTTATTTAAACCTAATTTGTATGAAGCAGAAAATATTTGTCAAGAAAAGAATATTACTAAAATATTAAATTCTATAAAAAGTAAAATAGAATGTAAAAATGTTGTATTGACGCTATCTGAAGATGGAATTATATTAAATAATATTCATAATAAAATTAAACATAAAAATAAAATACAATTAACCGACGTAACTGGAGCAGGGGATATTGTATTGACTATAATAACGTATGTATATTTGAAGTACAAAGATTTATTGAAAGCGTGTAAAGTAGCTAATTATATAGCTGGAAAAAGTATTAGTGTAATTGGAAATTATAATACTAATTTGCAAGATATAAATGAATATTTTGAAATAGAAGAAAACATCAATATTGAAAAAATTATATATGATTATAATATTGACAAAATCAATAGATTAGCAAAAGAAAGAAATGTTGTGTTTACAAATGGGTGTTTTGATATTTTACACTCAGCACATATTGAATTATTAAAATTCGCAAAACAACAAGGTGATATACTTATTGTAGGATTGAATTCAGATGACTCAATAAAAAGATTAAAAGGGGAAAATAGACCAATTAATAATATCATTGAAAGATCTAAAATTCTTTCATTATTTGATTTTATAGATTATGTTATAATATTTCATGATGATACACCTTTAAATATACTACAAATGTTGAAACCTGATATTTTGATAAAAGGTTCTGATTATAATATAAGTAATGTTATTGGAAAAGAACACGTAAAAGAAGTTCTATTTTTTAATTATATTGAAAATTTAAGTTCAACAAATATAATAAATAAAATAAAAAATCAATAATATAAATATATAATATTATATGAATTATTACATTATGTCAAATAAAGAACTCCATTTTTGGAATAAATGGCATTTAGGTGACCACATTTTTAGTTGTATATATTTTTATAGTATCAAAGATTACATTGAAAAAGAAAATATAAAAATATTTTACTATATTCCTGATATTTATTTATATCAAGTTTCGGAGTTTATACCATCTGAGAATATTATTTTATCCAGTATTGATGAACATAGAGGTACAAATATTTGGATAGGATGTGATGATTATGATTACAATTGGTTTAAATATTCAAATTCTAATGATGTTCCAGGTTTTGACATATTTTTATTAAATTTTTTTAATAAATTTTCTGAAAAAATAAAAATTCCAGTCAAAATGAATGAATTTAAGTATATGGATAATGAATTGTTATTAAGATATGAAGCATTGCCTGAAATATATAAAGATATAGATGTATTAATAATAAATTCGCAGCCACTTTCAGGTCAAGTAGATATGACAATGAATTTTATTAATGATATGTATTTAACTATTAATGAATTAAGTAAAAAATATAAAATAGTTACTACGAATAAAATAGAAGGAATTAATTGTACTTTAGATAACAATTATACAATTAAAACGATTGCGGCAATATCTACAAAAGCAAAAATGATTATAGGTATCAATACTGGACCAATTGTTGGATTATTTAATGGATTTACACTTAATAACTGTAAAATAATATATTATATTGATAAAACGAACACATATTCTAATAATAAATTTAAAAAAATAAATTATTTTAGTGAATGTAATGTAGAAAATTTTATTTAGACAAATATGCGCGTTATCAATATAGTGTTTTTTATTTTTATTTATACAAATTGTAAATATTTATATAAATATGAAAGTAAATAAAAACAATATTATGATGAATATAATATTATGTGGGAAATAAATGATAAATACAATTATGATTTACATAATAAACATAAATTAGGACAAATAAATAATGATGAATTTTCAACAGATATTCAACAATATGCATCTAATTTGAATCATAAATCTTTTTTAGAAATTGGTACATGGAATGGGTTAGGTTCTACAAAAGCGTTTTCTGAAGGGTTTAAAAACAGAAATGACGATTATATATTTTATAGTCTTGAATGCAATAAAGATAAATGGAATGACGCAATAAAACTATATACTGACAATAATAAAATGTTTTTATTAAATGAGGTTATTTGGAATGAGGAACCAATTGATTTTTATAAAATATTTCCACAATGTTTATCAAATGACACATATAGACATTGGAATGAAGTTGATATTATAAATATGAAAAAATGTAATTTATTTTTAAATAGACCAAACTTACCTGAAATTTTTGATCTAATATTATTAGACGGCGGCGAATTTACAACTTATTATGAATTTCAATTACTTAAAAATAGATGTAAGATATTAATGTTAGATGATATTAATGTGGATAAATGTAAATTGATTGTAAAAGAAATTTATTCAGATCCAACATGGAAAATCATCAAACGCAAAGATATAAGACACGGTTATTTAATTGCTGAAAAAATATTTTAATTATTTATATATAAAACAAAAAAATATATAAATAAGTCAAATTATCTATTAACTATAAATGAAAAAATACTTTTTTGATTTAGATAATACTTTATGTATAACAATTAATGGCAATTATAAAGAAAGCATACCCATTCAAGAAAGAATAAATTATCTAAATGAATTAAAAAATAATGGTAATTTCATTACAATATGGACTGCTAGAGGTAGTAAATCTGGAATAAATTATACAGAATTGACAAAAACACAATTAAACAATTGGGGAATAATTTATGATGAGTTATTATTTGGTAAACCAGATTATGATATTTATTATGATGATAAATCATACAATATAGATACTATATTTCCAATACCACATTTAGATAAAACAAAAACAAAAAAAATGGTTTCAGAAATTGTAGAAAAAGGATGGGGAAAAGAAATTATCTTTGTAAATAATGATGAATATTGCGGGAAAATACTTTGTTTTAATAAAGGTAAGAAGTTTTCTATGCATTATCATTTAAAAAAAAAAGAAACTTGGTACGTATCAAAGGGAAGTTTTATTTTAATATGGATAGACTATACAAATGGTATTACATATTCTGAAAATTTAAATATAGGTGATGTAATTACCAATGAACGTGGAGAACCGCACCAATTAATAGCATTAGAGGATTCGGAATTATTTGAAGTTTCTACAAAACATTACGATGATGATAGTTATCGTATTCAAAAGGGAAATTAATAGTTACAACAAAAATTTTATATAGTTTTTTATTTATATAAAATTTAATTTATTATTTTATGACTATTGAATTTTTCAACCCAATATTTTAGCGTTATTTTATTGTAATTAAATTGTTTGTTTTTAAATTTTGTAATGGTATTTTCTAATAATTCATAGTTTATATCACTCCAGTCATTAAGTATTAATACTGGCAAATCATCATATAAACTATCAATTCCAGAAGTTTTTACTATCGGAATGCATCCTAAAATTAATGCTTCCCAAGTACGATGGCAATCCAATCCATTTCCGTGTGGTGATAAAACAAAAGCATATTCACATTGATTTTTAAATGTATGACACCGACTTATTTTTTTTTCTTCATAAAATACCAAATCTTTTGGTACTTTATTCAGTGCTTCTATTCTATCATATTGAAACTTATAACCCGACGGCATCGAAAAATGAAAATTACTATAACATTTTACTTCTCTTTTCCAGAATGGTTTTTCTAAATTTGAATTTATAATTTCCATTATACTTTCTTCTTGATTTATTGGTAAAGTTTGAGGTCCCCAATCGTTACTACATTTTGACATTGAATGATAATCTAACCCGATTGGTATTCTTGTTATTTTTGGGTGATTTATAATACAATTTTGTGAATACCAATGAATTAAATTATCATTGTTAACAAAATTCAAAAAATTATCCAAACTATAAAAAATGTCATTAGGAATAGTCTCATCACAATCGCCCGATACTAATATATACTTGTAATTCATATTTATACTATGATTATTTATAAAATTTGGTATAGCAGTATTACATATATAAATGGTTTTATAATTATCATTATTTTGTAACTGCGAATTATAATTTATTATATTATAATCAGAAGAATTTGGTTGTAAACAAAAAATATCACAAGATTTCAAAATTCCTCTTGATGATACAAAATAACAATTATTTTCTTCAACCATGTATAATAATACAATTTCAAACCTTTATATATTTTCATCTAACTATTCTTATTTTTTTACTTTTGTATTAACCTTTGCTTTCTTGTCTGTACTTTTACTACTACCAGCCTGAATATTTTCGCGAATTTTTTTGTACTTGTCATATTCATTGTCTAATGAATCCAATTCAGTATACCATATCTTTTCCAATGGCGTTGATTTCAAAATATTCAATTCAGTTTCAGTATTTTCCTTTTCTTTCATAATATTGGCAACGTTTTCTTGAGTTACTGAGTCCATCGGCATTTTAATCAAATACTTATAATCACCTTCAATCAATACGAAATTCATTCCAGATAATAATTGACTAACTTGTTCGGCTGTCTTTTTTCTCAAATCAATAGTTCCATTCAATGTTTCTTGAATATATCTGGCTCTATTTGATAATTTCACTAATTTTTTCTCCATATCATCTACTAAAAATGCTTTACGTTTTCCATAAATATCCAAGCGAATTCTATAAAAATCTTCTATAATCTCTTCAACACTTGTATATTTGTGTAGTTTGAAATCCGAATTAAACATATGCATATTTGTAGTTGAAATAGTTGTAAATAATTTCAATAATTTTTCAATACCATTACAACCATTTGCATCAATAGACGCTTCCAATTCTTGTATTTTACCTTTTGGAAAAACGACATTGAAATCAACATTGACTTCAGTACAAACAGAAGTGAAATCTTTAATGCTTGGTGGAATTTTCTTACCAGTTTTATCTACACTAGTACCATCCATCAATGTTTCTAAAAATGTTGTATATGGCATCGTCCAAGTGCCTACTGGTAATTCAGTAATGCGGATTTTATCATCGCCGATTTTTTCATAAAGACCCTTAATCAAATATTTTTGTTCGGCTATTTTATTGATAGTTCCTTTGAAACCTTCATAATATGGTACGAATTCAGTATTATTTATTTGACCTTTTAATTTATCTTTAAGATAACCAATAATTTGCTTTGGATTATATGGAGCAATATTACACGAAAACCCTGTACCGATACCAGAAATACCATTAACAAGAGCAAACGGAATAATAGGAGCATAGAATTCTGGTTCTACAATAGTCCCATCGTCATTGATATATTTTAATACAGCATCATCTGCTTCTGGGAATATATATCGTGTCAATGAATTCAATAGAGTAAATATATATCTTTCACTAGCACTATCATCACCGCCTTGTAATCTCGTACCAAATTGTCCATTGGGTTGTAATAAATTGATATTATTGGAACCTACGAAATTTTGAGCCATATTTACAATTGCCCCATTTAAACTAGCTTCACCATGATGATATGAGCTATGCTCTGAAACATAACCAGAAAATTGTGCTACTTTAATTTCACTGGTTAATTTCCTTTTGAATGCGGAATATAAAATTTTTCTTAATGAAATCTTCAAACCATCAACCATATTTGGAATAGAACGGGCACAATCATAAGTACTAAAATGTATCATCTCATTATTAATAAATTCAGGATAACTAACATTTTTCTTAGATGTATTCAAGTAAGCATTTTTATCATAGTTTTCTAACCAATCTTTACGGTCATCAGCACGCTTTTTATTGAATATTTTATCAATCACATCATCACTAGTTTCATCATAGACAAAATCAACAATCTTTTTATTCGCAAAATATTCTTTGAACTCAGCAGATGTAGATGTACCTAACCCTTTAAAATATTTAATAGTCCAACCATGTGTACCATTTTGTCCGAGACTTTGCTTCCAAGTTTCATATTCGCCATCGTTATAAAATAACAATGTCTGTGAACCTTTTTTAGCTCTTAGAATAGGAGTATTCATAAAAGACAAAAATCCAGGTATTTTGATAAGAGATGCCCATTCACTATGAAACAAATTAATACATAATCCTTTGATATGGCTTCCATCTAAATCTTGATCGGTCATATACATAATTTTACCATATCGCAAATGCTGATTAACATCTTGAATATTATTATATACTTTACCTGTTTCTAAACCCAATATTTTTTTGATATCTGTAATTTCTTTATTTTCCGCAATTTTCTTAATTTGTTCACCACGAACATTCAATAATTTTCCTTTCAATGGATAAATACCAATTGTATTACGGTCATCACTTGATAACCCAGAAACAATACCAGACATAGCACTCAATCCTTCGCATAAAATTAATATACAATCTTTTGATTGTGATGTTCCACTTAAATTAGCATCAATAAAATTATTGATTCCACGAATAGTTTTTGTTTTAGAACCATCTGTTTTCTTTGCTAATTTATTTTCTTTGGCTTCAGTTAATGAACAAGCTAAATCCATGACGCCCATTTTTGCTACTTTCTCAATAAACGCATCAGAAACAGAACAATATGAACCAAATTTAGCCGATGGTGTATTCATAAAATCTTTTGTTTGACTATCAAATGATGGATTTTCAACATCACAACGTAAAAACAATATCAATTGTTCTTTGATAGAATTAGCATTGACCTTTATTTTTTTCTTCTTTTCAATATAATCGCATAATTTACGAGTAATCTGACCAGTGATATATTCTACGTGTTTACCACCTTTGAAAGTACAAATACCATTCACGAATGATACTTGTATAAATTCGTGAGTAGGTGATAATGCTACAGCATATTCCCATCGTTCGTCAGGCATTTCATAAACACGTTTATTTTCGTCTTTGTTACCGATGTACAAATCAATATATTGTTGGAAATTTTTAACAGGTAAAACATTATTATTATAATTGATTTTTATTTTTTTAATAGAATGGTCAGTTACAGCACCGATATCATAAACACGCTTCTTTAATAAAGATAACATATCATGAGTTAATCCATGAATTCCTAATCGCGAATAATCAGGTTTGAATGTAACTTTAGTATATGGTTTTGAAGAACATTTTGTAATTGTAGGAGGGCAAATTTCATCCAAATTTTTATTGAATTCTTGAACGTATTTTAAACCTCTAATATGGTCTACTGTTTCTACTTTACCATATTGAGACCAAATTAAAACCAATTTGAAACCAAAACCATTTTTACCACCTACAATTTTTTTTTCGTCTTTGTTGTAATTGGTAGATGTGCGAAGATGTCCGAAAATCATTTCTGGAATCCAGAGGTCATATTCAGGGTGTTTAGCAATATCAATGCCATTACCATCATTTGTAAGAATAATTGTTCCATCTTCGTTAATGTCAATATCAATATGGGTTACGAATTTTTTTTCAATCATTTTTGATTGTATCATACGGATAACATGATCACGACAATTTACAATACCTTCATCAAACAATTTGTAAAGTCCAGGAATGTATTCAATTGTTTTTAATTTTATTTTTTGTGCCTCGTCATCAAATATCCACATGTCCGCATCAACATTTTCAACAGAACCAATATATGTATCAGGATTATCTAATATATGTTGTTTATCGGTTTTTTTTTGATATTGTTTAGATAGTGCGTCAGTTTCAGCATTGGCCATTTTCAGAGTGTTTGCTTTAGTAGAAGACATATTCAAGATATAAATAGAATAATATGTATAATAATATCTTTCAATATTGTTATATTTTTAAGTTCAATTTTTTTCGTATTGTTTATAATATAGAAGTATAGTATATACCAAAATAAGATATGAAAATGTTTAGTATTATGAAATTTTGTGATAATAAATGTAATAATGTTAAATATAATAAATTAGTAACTGCGAATAATAATCCCAAGATGAGTACTAGAATGCGTTATTCTCAATATATTCAAACTAAAAAACCAAATAATTGTTGTAATAAAACAATTGTACAATAAAATATATAATATAAAAAATCTACAATGTATGGTTGGAACATTTTTTACATTCTTTAGCATAATTTTTTTATATAAATAATATATATAATGAAAAGACCTTCAAGACACGAAGACGGAACATACCATATTAATGGAAAAAAATACAAAGAATTATTTGGTTCAAGACAACAAGTTTGGAATGGAACAGCATATAAAACTTCAGGCGAATTAACAAAAACTGCTCTAATGATGAATAAATGGGGACGCATTGTTTCTTCCAAAAAACATAAGACAGCCAAAAAAGAAAAACGCCTACAAAAATACGGTTATTTTGCCGAAAAAGGTAAATTCGGCTTTGTCAAGAAAAATGGTACAAAGAAAAATAAAAAATCAATGAAGAAAGGAGGAACCAATGATCCCGAATCACAATGCCCAGAAGGACACCATTACGATTCTGAAAAAAAAGCATGCGTTTCTAATGAAGAAAATGTCTAAATAATAAATATATATTGTAAGAAATATGATACAAACAATTGTATCATATTTTTGATAAAATTAATAGATAATCCAATCAGATGAAATATATTTAGAATCAATAATATATTCACAAAGGATTTCCATAATATACTTTTCAAAATAAGATTTACTTACGATTAATTTACCATTTATTGTTGAAAAAAACCGACAATAGTAATTATAAGCATCATAAATGGATATATTACGTCCATCTATTGGAGAACTAACTCGTTCATAATTAGAAACATTATTATATTCACTATAGTATTTCAATTTCAATGTATCTTTTAAATTATCAAGAGCAACTTGTATATCAATTTGTTTATCCCAAAGAGAACATTTAATTTTACAAATATATTTATCTTTCTCAATTTCAATATCAGGATAATAATAACTAATCAAATCTAGTATTTGTTTATCATTTAATGTGCTAGTTATTTCACGTTTTGTTTCACACCATTGTTTAAAGATAATAATAATTTCATCAATTTCAAAATCAATTTCATTGTCGTCTAAGGATATAGTTTCTGTCCAAAACTGTAGAAACTGTTGGATACTTGGTAAATGTTCGCTACATATTCCTATAAAACTATCCATATTTTCATCGTAATAATCATTCAATCGTTCTAGTAATAAATTTTTTAATGTCTGTAAGAACATAATATTTGGTAATTCTTTTGAATCTAAAAACTTTTTCCATAAATATTGCATATTTTTCCAAGTAATTTGTGTAGCGCGTACAAGAGAACCTTTATCACTGTCTTTATTTGTAAATAATTGGTTTGATAATATGTTTTTAGCATTATTGGATGACGAAGTTATTTGTAAATATTCATCAATGAATTTATTAACCATATCAATAGGTTGAATATCTTTTAAATAAAAGACATTTTCACTGAATAAATGATGATTGCTATAGTTATTTACATAATCATCCGAGTTATTGAAACGAATAGAGTAATGACATGCTACGCATATTAAATCTAACATATAATTATTAATTAGTGGAACCCAAACACATTCATTTTTAATGTTTGTATTTATTTTCACAAGACGACAATTGCTATAATCATGATTATCGTGATATTTATATTTAAAGGATGATGCTAAATTAGAACCAATTAAGAATTGACAAATATTATTTAATTCACGAATAAATGGTTTTGCTTTAGGGTCAATAATATGTATAATATCTGTATTTTTCTTGAAAATATTATCACCTAATATGGTTAAAAAATATTTGGCTTCATTTTTATGTGTAAAAATATTGGATAATAATTCATGTAGAATATTTTGTATAGTATCCGACTCAGGAATAGATTTTAATAAACTATGTTCTTTTATACGTTTCATAATATATTTTTTAGTAAGCTGTTTCCACGACATTAAATTTCGGTCTCGCGTTATACTTGTGAGAACATGATGTAAAATATCATCTTCACTAATTATTTTATAATGTAACCCATCATAAAAAAAGAACTTTTCAGTAGATGATATGTAAAAATATTGGTTATTTGATAGAAAATTAGAAATGAAATTATCTTGCTCAATGGTCATTTCTTCAATACGGAGAACATTTTTTTCGTGTGTTTGTCTTATGTTCTCAAGAACATTTGGTAACTGATTACAAATGTATTGATGTGTTCTTTCAGACATATAGTGATTATTTGAATATTTTTCATATAATTCTTTTATTATCTGATATGCTTCATTGAGCTTATCTTCCATTTTCAATACTTCAATTTATAATTTTATAGATGTCTTTTTAAGTGTTTTTATATTTATATATTTACACCTTTTCTCATTTAAAACGCCCATTTTATATAGCAAAAAAAATAAGAAAGTGTAAAATCAATAGGCGTGCTTACCCATTAGGGATTGTTTCTTTAACGCCGATTGTCTTACTTAACCCTGATTTTTTATTACCACAGGTGAAAGACGATGCTTGAATTTGAAACTCTACTGGACGCGTTTGTGTATTTATCCAACATTCAGTTAGTTTCATTATGGAAATAGCAGAATTCTTATCCCTTGTTCTAAATACGATATTTTTGTTTTCGCAACTCACGCAATTAGAACATGTGAATAATCTGTATATTTCCACTCCTTTT
>Ga0114959_10000014_pt1 | contig 140461 bp, 111 predicted proteins | sample C_130625_EF_Meta_FD_87317 | JGI IMG/M metagenome (GOLD analysis project Ga0114959, IMG submission 87317) | Freshwater microbial communities from Lake Croche, Canada to study carbon cycling - C_130625_EF_MetaG | ecosystem: Environmental > Aquatic > Freshwater > Lake | place: Lake Croche...
CACCGAGCCCGTCCGCGCGATTCGCCCCAGATCGTTGCGAATCATGTCGGTTATCATCAGGTTTTCGGCCTGATCTTTTACTGATTTGGAAAGATACTCACGACCCCCGAGAGGGGCGGCGGTGCCCTTCATGGGCTGACAAACCACCCGGTCGCCTTCGACGGCGTAAAACCTTTCCGGCGAGAGGCTCATGATGGCCCGGTCGCCATCCCAAAAATAGGTGGCAAATGGCGGCGCGTCGGTCGCCGCAATAGTGCAGAACCAAGCCCACGGGTCGCGGATTTCCGCCTGCAGTCGGTAGGTGAAATTCACCTGGTACACCTCGCCCCGGCCAATGCGCCCCCGAATATCTTCGACCACTGCGCCGTACTCCGACTCATCGATATCCGCCTGCCAAGACGGAAGCACGACCGGCCCCGGATCGGGCAGGGATTCCCAATTCTCCGCCGCCGCAAATACGTCCAGAGCGACCAAGTACCCGTCGTCGGCGTGGGCCGACAACGATGAATCAAAGGCGCTACCGGCGGCGTACCCGACGTATCCGCCGACAAAGAAGCCATCGGCCGCCCACCGGTCGGCATCAATCAGCGCGGCGATCACCTCCGAAGGTTGGCGTGCGCGAATTTTTGCCCGGCAATCACAGAAAACCCGCCAACCCGCCCCGTGGCGACGCACAAATGCCGGCGGATTCACGCCCATGGGAGTACCTCATTCGTCCCGAAATTCGCGCAAATTGCATGCGCAAACCGGGCCGTCGGGAGTTAGACTGCATACATGTCTTCGGAAGGATCGATTTTGGCTACCGGCCTCGACCAGCAGGATCTTGACCTCATTACGGCGGTGCGCCGCGATATTCACGCCCATCCCGAAATTGGCTATCAAGAACATCGCACGCGATCCGTCATCGAGCGAGAGTTGGGCGAGCTGGGCGTTGCCTTCCGGGGAGGCGTGGCCGAGACCGGAGTTGTGGCGTACTTACCCGCCACCGAACCGACCGATCGCACCGTGGCCCTGCGGGCCGACATCGACGCCCTTCCGATCGAGGAACTCACCAACCTGCCCTACGCCAGTGGAACCGCCAACCGGATGCACGCGTGCGGCCACGATGGTCACACCGCCATTTTGCTGGGCACGGCCCGCGCCCTCAGCCGACTTCCCCGCCCCAATAATGTTTTGCTCCTGTTCCAACCGGCGGAGGAAGGTGGCGCGGGCGGCAAAAAGATGGTGGACGAGGGCGTGCTCGACGGCGCGTTTTTTGATGCCAAGCCAAACATCATCTTTGGCCTTCATGGGTACCCGACACTGGAAGTGGGGCAAATTTCCACCCGCACGGGCCCGCTGATGGCGAGCGCTGCCTCGTTGCGAATCACCATCAAAGGCAAGGGAGCCCACGCGGCATACCCGCATCACGGCATTGACCCCATTCTGGTGGCCGCCCACCTTATCACCGCGCTTCAGTCGGTCGCCAGTCGCAATGTGGACCCGCTCGATAGCGTAGTGGTCACCATCGGCAAGGTCATTTCTGGGGTGGCGCACAATGTCATTCCCGAAACGGCCACCCTCGATGGCACGCTGCGGACTCTAAACCAGGAAACGGAACGCATCGCTCGGGAAAGAATCGAGGCCATCGTCGCCAGTCTCCCGGCCGCCTTTGGGGCCGAAGCCGAAATCGCCTGGGGAGAAAATCCGTACCCGGTCACCTTCAACGATCCCGACGCGACCGATCATCTGCGCGGCGTGTTACGCCAGAAATTGGGCGCGGAACAGGTGCGCGAGGAGCGGAATCCCAGCATGGGCGGCGAAGACTTCAGCTACTATGGCTATCGCATCCCGGCCTGTTTCTTCTTCCTGGGGCTCAAAAATTCGCCCGACCACGTGATTCCCAACCTGCACAGTCCGTTCTTTGATTTCAACGACGCCGCCATCCCGGTTGGCATTGGAGCCATGACGGCCCTCGCGCAAAGCTGACGGCGAATGGGGTCGGTGGCCATTCGAGCCGCCACCGGCCATAATCTCTAACGGTGGAAATCATTCCCGGGATCGAAGCGGCCGCCCTTGCGGCAATGGGAGCGGCAACGACCGTCGCCGAATTGCGACAGGCCGAGTCTCAGTTCCTGGGCAAAAACGGCGAAATCACCGGGCTCATGAAGCAGATGGGCGGGTTGCCCAAAGAAGACCGACCCGTCTTCGGGGCCGCCGTGAACTCGGCGAAAGCGCGAGTGACCGAGCTATACGAGAGCCGATTAGCCGAACTGAACGTCGCGGAAACGAACGCTCGCCTCGCCGGGGAACGGATCGACGTCACGTTGCCCGGTCGACCGCTGCGGGCGGGCACGATGCACGTGCTGGAGCAGACCACCCGAAAGATCAAGCGCGTGTTAGCCGGCCTTGGGTTCGAGTACCAGGAAGGGCCCGAGCTAGAGGAGTTCCGTTACAATTTCGACGCCCTGAACTATCCGCCCGACCATCCGGCGATGGACGATCAGGACACGTTTTACATCAACGACGAGTGGCTGCTACGAACTCAGTGCACCGCGCTGCAAGGGCGGATTTTCGAAAATCGTCAGCCGCCGCTTCGCGTCTTCACCGTCGGCCGTACGTTCCGCAACGAAGCGGTGGATCGCACCCACAACCACACGTTCCACCAGGTCGATTGCTTCATGATCGACGAAAACGTGTCGCTGGCGCACCTGAAAGGCACGCTGGGGGCCTTTGCCCGGGCGATGTTCGGCGAGGAAGTGAAAGTGCGTTTCCGGCCCGATTTCTTCCCCTTCGTGGAGCCAGGGGTGGATTACGCCATCTCGTCGCCGAAGCTATTTGGCGGTCGATGGGTGGAACTCGGCGGCGCGGGTCTGATTCACCCGAACATCCTGGAGCGGTACGGCATCGATACCCAGCGATATTCGGGCTTCGCCTTTGGACTCGGCGTGGAGCGCATTCCCATGATGGCAACCGGGGTGGACGACCTGCGGCTATTCCTCGAGAACGACGCCCGGTTCTTGAACCAGTTTCGGCGCGAATTGCTATAGGCCGGTAGACTTCTCAGACCGATGAAGTTTGCCGTCTCGATGCTCCGCGACTACGTGGAAACCCAACTGTCCGCCGAGGAAATCGGCGACCTGCTTACCATGGCCGGGTTTGAGTTGGAGGGCATTGAGGAAGCCGGGGATGACCAGATTCTTGACATCAAGGTGGTCAGCAACCGTGGCGATGGCCTCAGCATCGTGGGTCTCACCCGGGAGATTTTGGCGAAGGACGCCGAAGCCAACCCCACCCCGCTTTACCTGCGAGCCGTGAGACGGTTCGAAGATGTGGTCTTCACCGCGGGGAACCCGCAGTCGGTTCACGTGGAGACAGATCATTGCCGCCGTTTTGCCTGCCTCACCGCCCGCAATTTCACCAACGGCGCCGCATCGGATGTCATCCGCACCCGCCTGGAGCACGCCGGAATGCGAAGCATTTCCTTGTTGGTCGACCTTACCAACTACGTGATGCTGGAGCTGGGTCAGCCATTGCACGCTTTCGACCGCCGCAAGCTCGGGGCCACGATCGGCGTTCGGCTCAGTGAGTCGGGAGAAAAGCTGGTCACCTTGAACGGCACCGAGCACGAATTGACCGGCGGGCAAATGGTAATCACGGACGGAACCCGTCCGGTAGCCGTGGCGGGCGTGATGGGCGGCCTTGACACCGAGGTGGACGGCGAGACCACCGAAATCACGCTGGAATCGGCGAACTTTGTCAACACCAGCGTACGCAAAACTCGTCGTGGCCTGGGCCTCAATACCGAAGCTTCGTACCGTTTTGAGCGCAGTGTTGATCCCGACGGAGTGGTCTCCGCCCTCCGCCGATTCGGCGAGCTACTCCTCCAGCACCAACCGACCGCCGAGATATCGGCACCGGTCGATGTCTATCCCATCCCGGCCCCCCAGCGGGAAATCGACTTGCGGCTGGATCGCGCCAACCGCTTGCTGGGTCTATCGATCGTTCATGGGGATGCGAAACGGTATCTCGAAGCCCTTGGATTTACGGTGGGGGGTCACGGCGACCCGTTCCTGGTGGTTCCGCCGACCTGGCGACCGGATATTCAGCGCGAGGAAGATCTGATCGAAGAGCTGGGCCGCGTACACGGCTACGAGCGCATTCCCGAGCAGTTGCCCGAGGGGCATACCGTCCCGGGTGGCGTCAGCGGCCGATTTTTAGCCACCGAAAGGCTGGTGGACCGACTTCTGGCGCTCGGCTACACGCAGGCGATCAGTCACAGCCTGCGGGGAGAGCATCCTTTGGACGCCGCCGGCGAGCGAGTGGGCCCGCGAAATCCTGGCTCTCCCGATGCCGCCTATCTACGGAATTCGTTACTCCCCGGTCTGGCCGAGGCGGCCCATCGTAACGGTGGGCGCGATCAGTTCTGGTTTGAAATCGGGAAAACCTTCGCGCCGAGCGAAACGCTGACCCTGGCAGTTTTGGCGACCGGCACCCTGCTGGCGCCGGGCGTAAACGAGAAAGCCGGGGCGACCGCCGATTTCTACGCGGTGAAGGCCGTCACGGAGGAGGTTTTCACCGCCCTCGGAATCCTGCCGGAGTTTCGTCCCGTGGAGGACCCCCGCTTCCACCCGTACCGCACGGCGCAGATCGGAGAGTTTGGGGTGCTGGGCCAATTGCATCCGTCGGTTGCCGATGCGCTGGATCTGCCGTCGGAAACTGTAGTGGCAGAATTCAATCTGGAACGACTGCTGGCCGCCGTTCCCCCGGAACTCAAAGTACGGTCGTTCAGTCGGCACCCGGGCGTGCGTCGCGATCTGGCGGTCCTCGTCAGCAACGACGTTCCGTTTGCGGAGATCGAAGTCGCCATTCGTGCGGCGGCGGGTCCGGTTTTGGAACGGCTGTGGGTCTTCGACGATTTCCGCGGACCGGGTATCTCCGAAAACTCTCACTCCCTGGGCATCGGGCTTACGCTCCGAAAACCCGATTCCACCTTTACCGACGCGGAAGCGAACCAGGTGCGGGATGAGATCGTGGCGGCGCTAATTCCGCTCGGGGCGACACTGCGGTAATCACCGCCCGTCCGATTGGCGGCAGAAGCAGCGTAAGGAACACGGCTCGCATCGCCATCGGCCAGTAGTGGTAGTGGTCAAAGTGCTGTACCCACGCCATGGGTAGGAACGCGAAAATGGAAATCGCCCAGGCCGTCAGTAACAACGGCCACTCGCGCCGAACCGTGAAGGCGGTTGCGATGGGCTTGAGCGCCTCGATAAGCCACGTTAGGGGGAATGACGTCATCAGCAACCCGACTCCCATATCGAGCTGACCGCGAATGGAGATCCACTGTCCGCCAAAGGGATAGACGTAGTCACTCAGGGAGAGCCACACCCCGGGCCCAAACCGAAGTTGTTGGTTTTGGTAGGCGCTGTTCTGGGTGGGCAATATCTGGTGACAAAGCACGACGTAGCCGACCAGTAGGCCCCACATGACCCCGTGAAACGCGATCCAACCCCGTCGGCCGGGTTGCTTTTGGAATCGGAATCCCAATCCGATGGTCAATAGACACGCTGGTAGCATCACTGCCTGTTCGTAGCTACCCAGAGCAAGGATGACCGCAATCGCGGCCAATGCCAACCAACCATAGCCCGCAGGCTTGGTGACGGTCAGTCGAGTCGATCGCGTCGCCGGCGGCGTCAGCGGGGTGATCGGGTCGGCGGGTCGCTCAACCGGAGATCGGCGCTCCCACCGGGCGTAGCTCGCCATCGCCACGAGGCAGAACACGGTCATGGTGGTGGCCGTCCGCCCGGGGATCCAACCCACCGTCCGAAACCACAGGGGCTGCATGCCGGTCAATTCATCGGCGACAAACCAGAGTGCCAGGACCACCGGCACGTACAACAAAGGCTTTCGCCAATGCCGAATGGCGCCAATGATCAACACGCCGAATCCGAGCGTGCCGACGATGGCCGGCATCCAGCCCATCCGCTGGTTCACCCACAGCGCAAACGTCCAGCTGCTCGCCGCAGCCACCCACTTTTGCCCGGTTAGCTCAAACGCAAACCACCCCAGCAGAGCCACCGCCAGCGCCACCAAGATCGCATTGGTCCACCCGTACCCCGGGGCCCAATCGCCGTAGAGCCGATTATCCAGTTCAAAAACCAGAGTGGAGATGGGCCGGTAGAAGTGGTTGAAAAGCGGCCAGTCGCCCCGAAACCACAGACTAGGATCCTGCTTTTCCCGGATGGTACGCAGGAGCACGGCCGTGTCCGAATCGACCAGCAGCCCGGATGTGGACGCCCGGAACGGCAATACGAAAAGGGCGGCGACGATCACGCCGATCGTCGCCACCCATTTCTTCATGAGGCTAATTATGCCTTGAGGGCCGCTTCGACGGCTTCGCGCACGGCCGGGCTTTCGGGAACATCGCGCGGCGAGAGTCGCTTGAACACTTTGCCGTCCTTACCGATCACGAACTTCGCGAAGTTCCACTCAATGTCTTCCTTCGGACGGTCGGATGAAGCGAGGAGCCACTGATACAGCGGATTCGTATCGTCACCCTTCACCGAGATCTTGCTAAACATCGGGAACGTTACGTTGTACGTGGCGGAGCAGAACGTCTTGATCTCCGCTTCCGTGCCCGGCTCCTGTCCGCCAAAATTGTTGGCCGGGAAGCCCAGAACCACCACGCCTTTGCCCTTGAACTCGTTGTAAAGCTTCTCGAGTCCGGCGTACTGGGGCGTTAGGCCGCACTTGCTGGCCACGTTCACCACGACGAGTACTTTGCCCTTGTATTTATCCAGCTTTACATCCTTTCCATCAATATCCTTCAGCTTAAAGTCGTAGATGGATTTGGCAGCGAGGGCGGGTTCGAGGTTCGGTTCCATGGTTAACGTGGTCGGCGCCGCAAGGACTGCAGTGGCCATTAATAAAGCGGTCATTCCCCTAGTATTACGCAACCCATATGTTTTTCGGCGTCGGGATGCTCATTTGGCTTCTCCGAGCATTCTGGCGACCTCTCTTTCCCCAATTCCGAACGAGAGCGTCATCCCGGCTCCGCCCGCCGAACCCACAATCCGTGCCGGGCCGTAAGGTACCTCCGCCCCGGCGGGCCCGAGACTCAGGTACGGCTGGTTCGGGTGCTTTCCGTACACTCCGTCCCACCGCTCGACCACTTCCACCTGTTCCAACGGCAGGAACGTGTTGAAATAATCGAGAATCATGTCGAAAATTGATTCCCGCAGATAGGGACGGAAGGGTTCCTCGTACTCGTGAGAATCGCCGATGGTGAGCGTTCCGTCCCCGTGCTGCGAAACCAGGAGGTGGATGCCGGCTTCGGCGTAGCCCGGCCAGTCGGTCGCGTACCGATCGCGAACCGCCGGTAGACCCTTGAGCTGAGCAAAGCTACCGTAATGGAGCAGGGTTAGCCCGGCACAAAGGTGGGTGCCCAATGGCATGGCGGTTTTCGCCCGCAGCATCTGTAGCCGGCACTTGCGCATTCCCTGACCCGCTAACAATTTTCCAAATCCGTGATCGGTGGCGCTTCCCGGACACACCACGGCGTAGCGGGCGGTGAGGCGTTCGGTCGCCGTTACTACCGTGGCTGATCGATCTGATTCCTCGTGGACTTCGCTGACGGCCGTTCCCCACCGAAACTCCACGCCGAATTCCCGATGCAGGTACTCGGCGATGTCGGCCGCCGCTCGGCGAGGGTCGACCGCCAGTTCCCAGGGGGACCACAGGGCCCCTTGCAGCGTTCCGCTTCTTCCGCCCGCGCCCTCGCGCACGGCGGGGCAGCGTGACCGCACCGCGTCGGCATCCTGCCATTCCCCGATTTGGCTCCCCGCTTCGGTCCCGAGTAGCTCTTGGATGACGTCCGTTTCGTCGGCGTGATACGCCAGGTGCAGCGACCCACATTCCCGGTGCCACAACCCCGCGTCGCGCGCAACCTTTACCCAGATCTCCCGACTCTCCAGGGCGAGCGTCCGTCGGTCATCCAGCGGTTGCCCCACCGGCCATACCATCCCAAAGTTCCGTACGGTCGCCGACATGGCCGCCACATCGCGCTCAACCACCGTAACCGCCCACCCCCGTCGGGCAAATGCGTACGCGTGGGCTAACCCAACAATTCCGGCTCCCACCACCACCACGTGGTTTCCCGTCCCAACCGTTTGCATGGCAAACATCTTGGCACGGGCACCGGTGGGAAAAAGTTAAGGGAAGGATTCGCCCGCGGTCGCACAAACCTTAACCAAACTTCCGGGTGGGACCGGTCAAAATATCGCCGTGCCTGACCAACCGTCGCCGCTTCGCCTTGCCGTGTTCGACCTCGCCGGAACCACGGTTTACGACGACCGCGTCGTCACGCAGGCCCTGCTGGATGCGCTAGCCCACGCCGGCTTCGAGATCGAATTTGACGCCATCAATGGTCGGATGGGCATTCCGAAGCCGGTAGCCATCCGGGAGGTTCTGCCCGGCATCGACGAAGAAACCGTCGAGACAATTCATCAAGACTTTCGCCGCCGGATCATCCGTCACTACCAGACGCACGCAGACGTGCGGGAGATACCGGGCGCGGTCGCCCTTTTTCGCATACTCCGGGAGAACGGGGTGAAGGTCGGTCTCGATACGGGTTTTGATCGGGAGACGACCGACGCCATCTTTGCCCGCCTCGGCTGGCACGGCGAGTTTGACGCCTCGGCGACCAGTGATGAAGTGGCGCGGGGTCGCCCGGCGCCGGATCTCATCTGGCGACTCATGGAACTGACCGGGGTGGAGGATGTTCGGTCGGTCGCTAAAATTGGCGATACGCCCAGCGATCTCGGCGAAGGGACGGCGGCAGGATGCGGCTGGGTGATTGGTGTTACCTACGGCACGCATTCCGCGGCCCAATTAACGAACTACCCGCACACGCACCTGGTTGACTCCGTGGCCGCGCTCGAGCGGCTACTGCACTCGGCGATCACCGCTTAAACAGACGACCGGTTGCCTCGCGATCCATCCGCACGACGATCGGGCGACCGTGCGGACAAAGGTAAGGGTTTTCGCACGCCGCCAGCTGCCGGATCAATTCCTCCATTTCGGGCATCGACAGCGTGTCTCCCGCCTTGATCGCCATCCGGCAGGCGGTGGTGATCCAGACCAGTTCGCGGGTGGGCACAATCCGACGGGCCGCCACCGATTCCACCAGTTCATCCGCCAAATCCCGAAAAATCCGGGATGGATCCTTCCCCCGCAAGGCGGCGGGAACGGCCCGAATGAGAAAACTGGCTCCGCCTTCGGGGCCCCCGCCAAACGGCTCCACGTCGAAACCGATCTGCCGAATCTCATCCAGCCGTTCGCGCAGGAGAATCGCGGCCCGCCGATCCAGCTCCACCACCGCCGGTACCAGCAGGTGCTGCTGCTCAATCGGAGCCACCCCCCGGTGGAGGCAGATTTTTTCCCAAAGGATCCGTTCGTGCGCCGCGTGTTGGTCGATCATCACCAGGGCGGCCGGCACCACCGCGATTCCCCGCCCAACATCGCCGGGGATCGCGGGCGACTCCGCCAAGATCACGAGCCGCATCGCCTGCCCAATAATCCGCAGCGACAGCAAAAATTCCGCAAATCCCGCCGCCGGGAAATCCGGGGCAACCGAGTCCAAACACAACGGCGCATTCGTCCCGGGTTGATCACCGACCGGCATCGCCCCGCCCACGCCCGCGATTCCGGAGGAAGTGCCAAGGTTCTCGGGGGCATCCCCGGCGGTACCCGCGGAAAGGGGGGAATCGGGCGCCTTGGCCCCGGCAGCCATTCCTTCACCAGGCGGCCCCATCGCCGCGCCATTTTGTTCCAATCCAAACGGATTGCCTTCCGCGGGCCCGAGAGACGTCGCTCCCGCCGCGCTGAAATCTACCCGGGCCGTATTTCTATCGCCATTCCAATCGCCGAGCGAAGGCGTTCCCGCCACAAACAATTCCGACGCCAGCATCCCCGGCAGAAGGGCCGACGACGCGAACCGAGCCCCGGTCCCCCCGACAAAGAGTTCATCGCCGGTGGGGGCGGCCCCCGAGTCATCAAACCCCTGCCCGCCCCGGGCGTTCTCTCGCACCATCGCGTTTACCGCCGCCACTCGCCGCAGATCGGGCATCATGCCGTGCTGAACCAGCGATTGTTTGATGGCATGGCGAATCGCATCAAACACCGCCCCTTCGTGCTGAAACCGCACTTCGCTCTTGGTCGGCGATACATTCACGTCAATCAGCGCCGGATCGATCTCGATCATCAGCACCAGGAGCGGAAACCGACGCTCGGGCGTGATCTCGCGGAAGGCAACGTCCACCGCCGCCGTCAACTGGCGCGACCGAACGGGCCGCCCGTTGACATACAAGTACTGGTATCCGCGGGTCGTTTTCGTGACGTGGGGAGGGGACACAAACCCCCGCAACCGCATACCCGCCAAATTCGCATCAATCTCTACCAGCGAGCGGGCCAATTCGCGGCTCCAGGCGTACGCGACCGCCTCGCGGCGGTCGCCACGCCCCGGGGCGTCCAGGGCCAGCTGCCCCGGGTGATCACTCTCGCCGGATGCTTTCGTGCGATCCGACTTTGCTCGTCCCGATTCCGAACGGTGCGTGACCCGGATCGCCACGTCCGGATACGCGATGGCGTAGCGCGACGCATGATCCAAGATCTGCCCCAACTCGGTGGTATCCGAACGCAAAAACTTGCGCCGGGCGGGAACGTTAAAGAACAGATCCCGCACCGTGACCACCGTGCCGCGGGGCCCCGCCGCATATGCGATTGGGGCAAGCGCTCCTCCGTCCACCGTAAGCACCACGCGGCGACCGTCGGTGGCGGCGGTAGAAATCTCAAAGTGAGAAACCGAGGCGATGCTCGGAATGGCCTCTCCGCGAAATCCCAGCGTGCCCACCTGCGCCAGGTCCTCCACCACGCGTATTTTTGAGGTGGCGTGGCGTTGCAGGCTCGATAGGGCATCCCGTTCCGTCATGCCGACGCCATCGTCGGTAACCCGGATCAGGCGACGCCCACTTTCCTCCAGCTCCACCGTGATATGGGTCGCTCCCGCATCCAGAGCGTTCTCAATCAGCTCTTTCACCACCGAAGCGGGCCGCTCGACCACCTCCCCGGCCGCAATCTGGTTCACGGTATGCGGGTCTAGCGCCTGTACCCTGCCTCGTTCTTCACCTCCCGGTTCCTCCCCGCCCGGCGCTTGTCGTTCCGGGCTTCCAGGGTGCACAAGGCGTCCCAGATGCCCAGGTCGCTCCGGATCGGCATCGGCAAATGCCGGGCGGGGCGACGCCGCGCCATCAATTACGAGCGGAGTAGACTGCTCGCTCGTCAACCCCAATAAGGACAAACCGGGGATAGCCGAAGCGGGAAGGCGGGGTTCCGAGCTATCCCCCATCGCCAATCCGTCGGGATCGCCACCATCGGCCCAGCCGGTGGTGGCGTCATCGACTCGTTCGTCGTCGGGGACAAAATCGTACTTTTTCACGGTTTCGGAATTCTCGGCGATCGATGCCAGCAGCGAGCCTGGCAACACCGACCCTGGCAAGTTCGACTCTAGCAAGTTCGACCCAAGCAAGATCGGACCTCGCAAGATCGGACCTTCATCGGGAAGCGACTCCCGCACCGGCATCACCCAACCGGGCAAGGCCACATCACCATTGGAAGGTACCTCTAGCGGAGCGGAGGAATGCGCCGCGTGCCGGATCGCGCCGATCGGCATCATCGTTTCGTAATCGCCAACCAAGTTTGCCCCCCAATCGCGCCCGCCGCCGGAGAATGGCGGGCTCGTTGCCTCCCTCCTTCAAACCGCCCCGTGAAAGGCTGCCGACCGTTTTGCGGCCACTCCCCGATAACCACCTTGCTCACCGTGCTCCCTCGCCATCCCCCGCCGCCCAGCCCCGCTCGACGCCTTAAAAATTATACGACCAAAGTACTCAATTCGATTCTCCTCCCGGAATTTTATGCGAATATTCCCGAAAAACGCCGCTGGTAGACTGGCTCCCAGACTGCCGACCGTCCCGCCCCGGCCCTCCCGATGGTTCGCATTCGTCGATCGACGATTAGGTTCCCATGCAGAAGCACTCCGATCTCACCCGGCACCGCATCCGCGCTTTCCTCCGGACGGTGCTGCAACCGGCCATCCGGCGCGCCGAATCCCCCCTTCGGATCGAGTTTAATCCGGCCGCCGCGGCAACCGATTCCGAAGCGGCCGCCGGGACCTGGACCGAAGTATCCCCCGGCTTTACTTACGGCCCCGCCTACCGCACCGTATGGTTTCGACTCACCGGGACCGTGCCCATGGAGTTCGCCGGAAAACCGATGGTGGTCGTGGCCGAGGTGGGAGGAGAACGCACCGCCTGGCGAAATGGCTCCCCGTGGTGCGGGATCGACCATCAACACACCGATCTGGGATGGCTAGAAGGCAGCGCATTTTCTGGATTCGGACCGGCTCCGACGGGCGGGGAACGCGTTGAGTACCTGATCCAAACCTACACGCGCAACTCCGAGACCACCGTCAGTGGCCGCGAGAAGCCGCGATCTTCCCACACCGAAACCGTATCCGGGGCCGCGCTCGTCATCATCGATCCCGCCACCCGGGATCTGGCTTACGATGTCGACTTTACGGAAAACCTCCTCGACACCATCGAACCGACCGATCCGGCCTTCACCACCCTTCTGCGGGCGTTGAACGACGTGGTCAATCTCTACGGCGCAGCCGATCCGTATCCCTCCCCCGAAACCCTCACCCGGGCCCGAAAGATCATTCGCGACGCGCTTGGCAGCCTAAACGGCGAATTCAAGCATACGATCGTTCCCATTGGTCACGCCCATCTCGATACGGCTTGGCTGTGGCCCGTCGCCATTACGCGAAAGAAGATGGCCCATACCACCGCCACCCAGTTGGGCCTGCTGGAACGTTATCCGGAGTACGTCTTTGCCCACAGTCAGGCAAGCCAGTACGAATGGCTAGAGCAAGACTATCCGGCGCTATTTTCCCGCGTTCAGGCCGCGGTCCGCCGGGGACAGTGGGAACCCGTCGGAAGCATGTGGGTGGAGGCGGACTGCAATCTCACCGGCGCCGAGTCCCTCGTGCGTCAGTTCCTCTATGGTCGCCGGTACTTCCGCCAGAAGTTCGACTACCAAACGGAGGATATGTGGCTACCCGATGTCTTTGGGTACTCGGCGGCGCTGCCCCAGATCCTCAAGAAATTCAACATCAAGTACTTCCTCACCCAGAAAATCAGCTGGAATCAGTTCAACAAGTTTCCTCACCACACGTTTTACTGGCAAGGCATCGACGGCTCCCGGATCTGGACCCACTTTCCGCCGGCGGATACTTATAACGGCTCGGCCGAGCCCAAAGAGGTGGTATTTAGCGTCAAGAACTACCGCGATCACGCCCGCTCCGATCAATCGCTGTATCTGTTCGGGTTCGGAGACGGGGGCGGCGGACCCACCGAGCGACACCTCGAGTTCCTTCGCCGCGGCCGATTAGCCCCGCACTATCCCGAAGTCGCCCTCGGAAAACGGGCGGTCGACTTTTTCCGGGATGCCCGCAGCCGGAGCCGTGACCTCCAGACGTGGGTGGGCGAACTCTACTTAGAGCTTCACCGCGGCACGTTCACCAGCCAGGCCCGGAACAAAAAGCAAAATCGGGAAGGCGAGTTTCTCCTGCGCGACGCCGAATGGCTCGCCGCCTTCGCGCCGAACTTCCCGCACGGTTACCCGGCCGCCGAATTGGAATCGGCCTGGAAACTCCTATTACTGAATCAATTTCACGATATCATCCCCGGGTCCTCGGTCCGCGAAGTGTACGAAGATTCGGAGCGGGACTACGCCGCAATTCGGGAAACGGGCGAGCGCATCATCGCCAACTCCCTCCGCCAATTTGGCGACACCCTCAACACGGCCGATTCCACGCACCCCGTGCTCCTCTTCCACAATGCCGGGGTACCGACCCAAGGTCAGATCCCCTGGACCAGCGACGAAGTACCGGCGAGCATCACCAGCGGGGACGAGTGCCACCCCGTGCAACTGGTGACCGAGGCCGACGGATCGCACCTCATCTTCTCCATCCCGGCGGCCGCCCAGGGAGCGGTTTCCGTGGCCGACTTCTCCGATCGCATCCCCGCCGTTCGCCCCAAGCTGAAGCACGGCAGTCGGCGCATCGAGAATTCTCACCTCAGCGTGCGGTTCGATACCGCCGGCAACATTTCGGGCATCCTCAACCTGGAGGATGGCATGGAGGTGCTCGAGCCAAATCGACTCGGCAACGTATTCCAGCTGTTCGATGACCGTCCCATCTACTGGAGTGCCTGGGATATCGATGCGTTTGCCTTGGAAACCCAGGTGGATCTCCTAAAATCCGATCGGTTCGAGGTCACCGAACGGGGCCCCGTGCGCGTTGCCGCCGAGGTAACGCGCACCTTTGGCAACTCGCGCATCTGGCAACGCATCTCCTTAGGGCCCACTCCCGGAATTCGGTTTGATACCGTGATCGATTGGCACGAATCCGAGAAGATGCTCAAGGTCGCGTTCCCGGTCAACATCAATGCCAGCCGCGCTACTCACGAAATTCAGTTCGGGAACGTCGAGCGCCCCACCCACTCCAACACCAGCTGGGATATGGCCAAGTTTGAGACCTGCGCCCATAAGTGGGTCGATTTGAGTGAGGGAGACCGCGGCGTGGCTCTGCTCAACGACGGCAAGTACGGGCACGATGTCCACCAGAACGTCATGCGCCTGACCCTGCTGCGCGCCCCCAAAGCGCCCGATCCGCTCTGCGACATGGGTCAGCACCGATTCACCTACGTCCTGTATCCCCACTACGGTAGCTACCGCCACGGAAACGTGGTGGAAGCTGCTTATGCCCTCAACGCCCCGTTGCGGCATTACCCGCTGTCGGCTCACCGGGGCGTCGCGGGGAACCTACCGGCCTTCATCGCGACCGATGATCGAAATCTCGTGATCGAGTCGGTGAAGAAAGCCGAGGATTCCTCCGACATCATCGTGCGTCTGTACGAATGCCACAACGCCCGGGGCAAGGCCGATCTGGTTTGCGCGCTTCCCCCCGGCAGCGCCTTCCTGTGCGATCTCGAAGAAAACGAGCTTTCGGAATTGGACATTTCCGACGGCGTGGTGTCGTTGGAGTACCGTCCGTTTGAAATCATTACCGTCAAGCTGCGTCGATGAGCAAATCGTTTCGCCGCGCTGGTTCTGCCATCTTGGATGCAGCCCCCTGGCTGATGTTGCTGGGCAGTCTGGCCGCGACCGCCGCCGTGACCTTTGAATTCCACCACGCCAGCACCAATGCCGATGCCCTGCGGTTGGAGCAACTTCTGCAGCGGTGTCGAACGAACATCGAAGGTCGGCTCCGGGAACATATTGCGATCATTCGCGCCACGTCCGCGTTCTTCGAGGCCCAACCGTACGTCTCGCAAGCCCAATTCCGTCAGTACATCGAGAAGACCGGTTTCTTCGCCCAGTACCCCGGCGCCCGGGCGATCCTCTACGCTCCGGTCGTTACCTCCGCCAACCGCGAGTACGCGTCCGAATTTATTCGGCGCAGCGGCGTTACCCTACGACCATCATCGCGCCAAACCGCGCCGGGCCCCCCGCCTTCCCGCAGCATTCCGGTCATTTTCGCCTCCCCGGAAACCCCGGCCAACCTTCCGTCTGCGGGCTATGACCTTTACACAAACGCGATCCGGCGACCCTATTTGATCACCACCATCGAATCCGGAGAACTCGTGTTCACGCCAAAGTTAGAACTCCTCGGCTTACCGGGCGAACGAGACTTGACCGGTTTTATTGTCATGTCCGCGACCTATGGCGACAAGACATCCTTGGCTCCGAAGCCCGTCGTAACCGAACGTTGGCAACGCGTTCGAGGAATCGTCTACACCACCTTTCGCGCCAATGTTTTCTTCGATCTCAGCCTCAAAGATCCCGAACTCGCGGCGATCAACGTGGAAGTGTTTGACGGACCCGTGAGTGATCAAAATCTCCTCTACTCCACGCGGCGGGAGGTGGACTCCTTGGCTGAGAGTTCGATCTCCCCGGTAACCCAATCCAACCGGGTTTGGTTAGTCCGGGCCACGCCGACCGCGGCCTTTGATGCTAACAGCAACCGTCGGTGGGTTCCGGTCGTAGCCTTGATCGGCATCATCATCTCGGGGCTTGCCTTTGCCGTGGGAATCCAGCAGCGGAAGGCCCGCCGACGGTCCGATACCGCCGCCGAACGGCTACGCAAAGAAGTCGCGGTGCGCCAGGAAGCGGAAATTGAGGTGCGTCGCCTAAACCAGGATCTTGAGTCCACGGTTCAATTGCGGACCGCCGAATTGAGCGCCGCAAACCACGACCTCGAGGCGTTCGTCTACTCGGTCTCCCACGATCTTCGTGCGCCCCTGCGCGCCATCGACGGATTCAGCCAGGTGGTGCTAGAGGACTACGGGGACCGGTTGGACGCGGATGGCGTTGATGCGCTGCAGCGCGTACGGCGCGCCAGTGCTCGAATGGATCGCCTAATCACCGCCCTGCTTGGGCTCAGCCGCATCACCCGGTCCACCATCAATCGTCAACCGCTGGACCTTAGCCGCATCGCCCGCGAGACGGCCGATGCAATCATGGCCTCGACTCCCATGGCCGAGAGCATCCCCTCGTTCATCATCGCGGAGAGCCTGTTCGCGGACGCCGATGAGCAACTGGTGACGGTCGCGTTTGACAACCTCCTCCGTAATGCCGTCAAGTTCACCCGCCGCAATCCCGAGCCGCGAATCGAAGTGGGCGGAAAGAACGGCGTATTTTGGGTACGGGATAACGGAATCGGTTTCAATCCCGCTCACTCGGAAAAGCTCTTTCAGCCATTTGAACGGCTCCACTCCGAATCGGAATTTCCGGGCACCGGAATTGGCCTCGCCACCGTCCAGCGCATTATTCGCCGGCACGGCGGCGAAATCTGTGCCGACGGCGAAGAAAATGTCGGAGCCACATTCTATTTCACGCTGGCTCCTTCGGATCAATTAACTCCCCATCGCGAACCAACCGATTAGCCGCTTTCCCCAAAGTCGGTCAATTGCCGACCGAGGAATTTATCGTTGGATCCGGCGCGTACTATATCATTAGCTCCATGCTGGTTCAAAAAATGTCCCGATCGATGCTCCGCACGGTCCTTGCCGTCTCGATGGGGCTCTGCCTCATGGGCACTCCCGTGCCATCCTATGGCCAAACCATCGATAAGAAACCGGAGGCAAAACAGGAAGTTCTCGACAAGATTTCTGAATTGCTGACCACCTTTGCCTACACCCCAAAGATTGACTTTCGCCAATGGCCAAGTTTTATCGAAACCGAAAAGGCCAAGCTAGATGCCGCAAAAACGGACGATGAGTTCACGGCGGCCGTCAATGCGGCGCTGAGCAAGTTTGGCGCCAGCCACATCGTGTTCACTTCGCCGCGAGGGGCGGAAGCCCGGCGCACCGCATCGGTGGTTGGTATCGGCATTCAAGGCGTCCCCGCGAAAGATGGTGTCCTGATCGTGCGCGTTGTACCCAACGCTCCCGCCGATAAGGTCGGACTCGTTCCCGGCGATACCATTCTTACCGTCGATGGGAAAGCCGCCTCCGGTACGCGCGGCATCGCCGGAGAGGAAGGCACCACCGTCAGCCTCCGCGTCCGGAAGGCCAGCGGAGATAGCAATGACGTGGAGATCGTGCGCAAACGGTTCTCCACCGTTCGCCCCGAGGAATATTCCCTCATCGACGGTGAGACCGCAATGCTGACGGTTCACACGTTCGATACCACGTATGACGCCGACCGGGTCGAAACCCTTGTCGCTAAGGCGGCCGACAAGAAGAACTTGATTCTGGATTTGCGGGACAACGGAGGCGGAGCCGTAGTCAACTTACAGCACCTTCTAGGGCTACTCTTGCCCGCGGATACGGCTTTCGGTACGTTCATCAGCCGCCGCGTGGTGGAACGATACGAAAAAGAAACGGGGGACAAATCGGACGATATTTATAAAATTGCCGATTGGACCCCGCAGAAACTCAAGACTCCGCGCCGCACCGACACCCCTCCCTTCAAGGGGCGAATAACCGTGCTAATCAACGGCGGGTCCGGTAGCGCCAGCGAGATGGCCGCCGCGGCTCTTCGCGACGTGGCGGGGGCGATGATTGTGGGCAAGAAAAGTGCCGGTGCGGTGTTGGTGAGTGTGATCGTGCCCGCCACCAACGGGTTTATGCTGCAGTATCCGTTGAGCGACTACGTAACCATCAAGGGGCAACGCCTCGAGGGCACGGGAGTCAAACCGGATATCGAAGTGACGGAGCCGAAACCCTACCGGCTCCCGATGGAGCCCGATGTGACCCTCGAAAAAGCCATCGACGCCATTCGGACGTGGGCATCCAAGTCGGGCGGAAACTAGTCCGACTACGGTACGAAATCATGGTCGGGTCGTATACTTCCGCCTGACCATGGCCGCATTTGATCCTCGTCACCAGTCCCGCACCATCGCCGAAGGGCCCGATAAGACCGCCAACCGAGCGATGCTTCGCGCCATGGGAATGGGAGACCAAGACATGGTCCAACCGTGGGTCGGGGTTGCCACCGTCTGGAGCGAAGCCACTCCCTGTAACGTAAACCTCGACGCCCAGGGCCTCGCCATCGCCGAGCACATCAAGCCGCTGGGGGCCAGTCCACGCCGTTTTAATACGATCTCCGTCAGCGACGGCATCGCCATGGGCCACGAGGGCATGAAGGCATCGCTCGTCTCGCGGGAAGTGATCGCCGACTCCGTTGAGCTCATGATGCGGGCGCACTGCTACGACGGCCTGGTCGGGGTGGCTGGCTGCGACAAATCGTTGCCCGGGATGTTGATGGTCATGGCGCGCCTCAATGTTCCCAGCGTTTTCCTTTATGGCGGCACCATCATGCCCGGTCGCTACAATGATCGCGACGTCACCATTCAGGAAGCGTTCGAAGCCGCCGGAGCCTTTGCCGCGGGCAAAATCACCGCCAGTGAACTCCACGCCATCGAGTGTGCCGTCTGTCCCGGGGCGGGGGCCTGCGGCGGGCAGTTCACGGCGAACACCATGGCGGGGGTTGCCGAAGCCCTTGGATTGGCCTTGCCCGGCTCCGGTTCCGCACCCGCCATTTCTCCGGAACGCGCCGACGTTCATCTCCAAGTGGCCGAAGCCATCGTTCGGGCCCTCCGCGACGGCCTGCTTCCCCGCGACATTCTCACCCGCGAGGCATTTGAAAATGCCATCGCCATTGGAGCGGCGAGCGGCGGATCGACGAACATCGCTCTCCACATTCCGGCTATCGCCCACGAACTGGGCATCATGATTACGCTCGACGACGTCGAGCGGGTTTCCATGCGTACCCCGACCCTGGCCGACCTAAAACCCGGCGGTCGCTACGTCGCCAACGATGTTCACCGCGTCGGCGGAACGCCGGTCCTTCTGCGTGCCCTCCTGGATGCCGGATGCCTTCACGGTGACTGCCTTACCATCACCGGACGCACGATGGCCGAAAACCTCGAGAACGTCACCGTGCCCGATGATCAAGACGTTATCCTCCCCGCCAGCCGCGCGCTCAACCCCACCGGCGGCCTAAAAATCGTCCGCGGAAATCTCGCTCCCGATGGCGGCGTGGTGAAGGTAACCGGAGTGAGCAAACTCCACATCACCGGTCCGGCCAAATGCTTCGACCGCGAAGAGGACGCAATGGCCGCCGTGCAAGCCCGGCAAATTGTCGCCGGAGACGTGGTCGTGATTCGTTACGAAGGGCCCAAGGGCGGACCCGGTATGCGGGAGATGCTGGGCACCACCAGTGCCATTGTGGGCCAAGGTTTGGGTTACGACGTTGCGCTGCTGACCGATGGACGGTTTAGCGGGGCTACCCGTGGTCTCATGGTAGGGCACGTGGGACCCGAAGCCATGGATGGCGGTCCGATCGCCCTCATTCAAGACGGCGACCTCATCACCGTGGACGGAAAAACTGGCGAGCTGTCCGTGGCTCTAAGCGACGACGAACTCGCGCGACGGCGGACCAACTGGCGACCGATTGCTCCCAAGCACACGCGGGGAGCACTGGCAAAGTACGCAAAGCTGGTGGGTCCGGCCAGCGGCGGGGCCGTTACCGACGGTCGCTAGCGAATCGGTTTGAGTAGAAGATAATCCAGCCCGAACATGCGTCGTGGTTCCGCCTTCGGGTGATTTCCGACGCATTCCACCGTCAGTTCCGTGGTGCCCGCGGGGAGGTCAAAGTACCCCAAAGACTGCTTCTTCCATCCCAGTCCGGTCGAGTAGAAGTCGATTGGGTCTAGCACCTTCCCGTTCAAAGTGAGCCGGTGAATCCCGTAATCCACGGCGTGGCAAAAGTTACCGAACACTTCGTACCGTCCCGCCTTTGCGACCGGGATTGATAAAGTCAATTTATCCCCCGGGTGGCTATCGACCCACCAAAGTTGCGACCCATCCGAGATGTCCCAGAATCCGTCCTGCTTGCTTGTCTCGCCTCCCGTTTTCCGGAGAATGGCTAATTGTTCCCCTTCCAGGGCTCCCTTTACGGGCCGCGCTCGGGCCACCTCGGGCGGAGCGAGTCGCACGCGATCGACGCTTCGCGGCGGAGTACCGCCGGGCGCCGCGTACCAAAACGCGGTCCGCGTATAGCCCGCCTTCACCGCCTGCCAATGCCACATCTCCAAATCCATCTTTAACGAACGCGTGTAGGGGATGGGATCAAACACCTGCCACCGATTGACGTTGCTATTCCCAAAGTTGCCCGGGCCGTCGCTCCGGTTCTGGCTGTGGTATGGCTGCTCAAACCGCTCGGGCGACGACCATGCGTAGCCGTAGTAGTCCTCGGTTCCCGTACCGAATGTGCTGGGGAAATTCTCCCCGTCCACGTAAATCTTCTCGTCACCCTCTCCCCACCAAGCAACCGTTGGGTTAGATATATGTAGGTTAGAACCGACAAAATATCCCTTTCCGGTTACGTCCAGGTAGGAAAGATCTCTCATCGGACGCGTGCTGCCGTAGTCCGATAGCCACTGGGCATGCAAATAGAATGAATCAGCGGGCGGTGCAACCTTCTCCCACCGCACGGAAGCTCTCGTCGACATCGAGACCGGCCCGACGTTGTGCAGCCAAACTTGAATCCCCTTACGGAACGGCATTGGCAAGCGACAGGTCATCTTGCCGTCCAGGGTCACGGTAAACGGCATGGTATTTACTGGGTTGATGTCTGGAGCGGTTGAGAAAAAGTCACCGACCGGCGCGAGCACCGTCGTTTTTCCATCGACTTCTACTTCGAGCAGCAAATGGCGCATTAGGTTGTGCCGAGCGTGGGAATCGTTCCAGTCCCACGACCCCAATGGATTCGCCGGTACTTCGGGGGCATCCACTGAGAGTTCTCGCACCGTTCCGGGCGCATCCGATTTGAACACCATGACTCGGTCTCCCGCCCCAATGTTTTCCGGGGCGGAGGAGCGGGAAATCAGATTCGGGGTTACCATCGGCTTCCGATTCTTTATGCGCCAAGCCGCCTCCTGAATCGCTGCCGCATCTCGAACGAAAGCATCCGAAGAGAAACTTTCCACCCTCGTTCCCGCCGCGTAGGACCGATAACCAAGGTGGTAGTAGAGTCCTTGGGAGCCCTCAACCGTCACCTTCAGGTGCTTCGCGTACGGAATGGGAAAGTAGATATTGGTTCCCCGCGACGCTTCGTAGCCGAATGGAGCCGGAAACAAGCCGCGTCCGGTCATCAGCTTCGCCAAGTCAGATTCGATCCGGGGTGCCTTTTCGCCATCAAAGTAGAAGCGAATGGTTCCGGTGGGATTGGCGCTCCAAATACGAACCAACGCACCGGGCCCGGATAAATCGGCCATTACGTCTTCGGTTCGCCCGTCATTCACTTCGCGCCGAACAAACTGCCCGGCATCCCCGTTAGCAAACGGGTCTTGCTTGGGACCTGGGTTCGATGCGCGGTCGTAACTGCTCGCCTGCGCGGCCGAAAAAGATGGCAGGGGAGGACGGGTGAGATACTGGAAATCCCACATCTGGGTCAAAAGCGAGGAAACATTCACCTCTGCCGGTTGCGGCGCCGTAAGAATGAACGCCAGCGTTGCCGTCATCATTGCCATGATTCCAGCATAGCCGCGAAAACTCGCGCTCGGGATGGATTCCGATCAAAACACTAAGTCAAGGGTGCTCAGGAGCTCACGCAAGCTGTCAATCGTGATGGGCTTTCGCAACACATGTTTCATCCCGACCGACTGGTAGAGAGCGACGTCCTCGTCACTCGCGTTGGCGGTGAAGGCCACGATCTCGGCGTCGCTGCCCGAAGCCGCGGCAATCTTTGAGAGCTCGGAAGCGGCTTCCACCCCACCCATCAGCGGCATCTGAATATCCATCAACACCAGCGAGTAATCCTTCAGCGGAAATGCCTGTATCGCATCGGTCCCATTGTTCACATGGGTAACCGTCCATCCCAATCGTTCCATCAGCGTGCTCGCGACCATGGCGTTTAACTTCGTGTCTTCTACCAAAAGTACATTAGGTAGTTTCTTCTTGCGTCGCGAACCGTTACTGCCATCAACAGGGGAAAATTCCAGGACTGGAGCCCTGATTAAGTATTGGGAACCCACCACTGGACTGCTAGAAATCGATAACGAGCCACCGAGACGTTCCATACAACGTCGGGCGGTTTGTAAGCCAAAGCCCATGTCAACGTCGTAGGCTTCGGCCTCACTTGCTCCGACCCCACGAACACGAAGCGCTTGCGATGTGACGCTGATAGCCCCCAGGCTGGAATCGCGCACCAAAATTGATACTAAGATTCCTTCCTCCACTCGTTCCCAGTTGAGGTCGATTGTAATGGTGCCAATTTATGCATGCTTCACTGAGTGGGCGATTACAACTACTAGGGCCTGCCGTAGAAGCGCCTCCCAACTCCAAAATACCGGTATCCGGGGGTTGGCTCATTTACATGAATTCGTAAGTCTTTTAGAGTTATCAGCGGCTCATGAAGAGCAATTGACTCCTGAACCAATTCCCAGAGGTGAATCTCATTCTGCGAATCTGATATGCCGCCGCTATCATCTTCTGAGATCGTTAAAACATCGTCTAAAAATCTTGTGAGCACACCACCACTCCACATCACCAGTCGCAAGTTCCTTTCCATGTCTACGTCATCTACCTGTTCCGCCATGAGTGAGCAAAGACCAATCATTCCAGTAATCGGCGTGCGAATCTCGTGGCTCATGTTGGCAAGAAACCGATCTTTCACTTGCCAGGCACTCAGAGTTTCTTGCTGTGCCACCGACAATTCGTTCATCGTGCGCTCCAAGGCGGCGGTGCGATCGCGGACGCGATCCTCGAGCAAGACTTGGCCTGCTCGAATTTCGAGCAGGTTATTGACGCGTAACAGGACCTCAATCGTGTCCAGTGGCTTTGAGAGATAATCGGTGGCCCCCATGCTTAACGCCAGGTGCTTCGAGGTCCGCGTCGCATCGGCCGTCAGAACCAAAATCGGAACGGAGTGATGGGGAAATTCGGCTTCCAGATCTCCCATGACCTCAATCCCGGTTCGATAGGGCATCGATAGATCCAGCAGCACAATATCGGGTTGGAGATTCTTAAACCACGTAACGGCCTCTCGCGAATCTTGGATACTGAACACATTGGTGAACCCGGCCTCCACCAGCAGAGTCTCCAAAAAGAGGATGTTCTGTTCTTCGTCATCGATGACAAGAATTTTTGAATTTACGTTTCGGTTAGTTCTCATAATAATCCGACTTACTCATCGGTGAGCATCTATAACAATACTCATCGAGGTGGAATCTCGCCACTAATCAATTTGATATCGCGCACTAATTGGCGGATATCTGTCCAGAGCAAAATACACTCCGCACCGCAAGCAATCGCACTCATCGCAATGGTTTCACGCATGGAAAGGGATACCGATTCCGGCAGCAAGACAAAGCAGGGCCGCTTTCGCGTAATCGCCGATTTTCGCAGCTCTTGGATCCAGTGTAGATCGTCGGTGCTGAAAACGATCAACAAAAAGGCATCGGCGTTCGACTGTTTGATCGAAGCGATATCCGCCGACACCTGACACTCCACCGAAGAGAATCGCCCCATCCGGGCGGTTGCCACCAAAACCTGCTCGCGCATGCGAAGAATTTCGGCGGTGTCACCGGATTTGATCACTTCGTCCGGAATTCCCGTTCCCAAACAATCCACAAAGACAAGCTTCATCTTGTGGTCGGGCACGGGAAACTCTTCATCTTCCTCAATGAGGATGGGTTCCGTCGAGAGGGCGCGGGGGAATGTGAGCGTGAACGAGGCTCCCTGCCCCAGCACACTTTCAACCGAAATCCGACCTCCCATACCCTCCGTGAGATCTCGCGTGATGGTGAGACCCAAGCCGGTGCCCTGAACCGACGAGCTTTCGGCCCAACCCCGGTAGAAGGGTACGAACAATCGATCGATATCTCCCGAATCCATTCCGGCGCCGGTGTCGGCCACCGATACAACGACTTCGGTCGACGATAGAACCGCACAACGGACCTTAACCGTTCCCCCTTTACGATTATATTTAATCGCGTTGTCGAGGATGTTTAGCAGAATTTGTCGAACGCTGCGACGGTCACCGTTCATTAGGACCGCATCGTCATCGAACCCGGGCTTTTCAATTTCAACCCGAACCGACATTGCCGCCGCCATTGGCTGAAGCAATGCGCACACTTGGCTTGCCTCCGCCGCCAAATCAACAACTTCAGTTTTTGTAATATCAAGCTGAGCCGAAGTATCGGCCAGCAGCAACATATCGTTGATTAACCCCAACAGGTGCTCTCCACTCGTAAACACCTTTTTGATGAGCTCGCGATTCTGGGGATCCACCAATCGGGCTTCGAGAATTTGACTGAAGCCCAAAATGACGTTCAACGGGGTCCGAAGCTCGTGGCTTACTTTTGCCAGGAGCTTGTCCTTTGCCGAAGTGGCTTCATTCAACGCTACGTTGATTTGCTTCAGCTCTTGAGCGGTATTAACCTGCTCTGAGATGTCATAACCCGCACCCAGTTGCACGGTCCGCCCGTCGTCTCCGCTGCGAAATGACTCCGCCCGAATCTGAATCGCCTTCGGGGCGACCGACGGATTTCGATCTACCAGGCGAAGGACGGCGCTAAACGAGCGATTTTCTCTGGCCGCCCGCACAAACTCTATAACGAGCCGATGATCCTCGGAATGGACGACCCGCAGCAGAGCTTTTATCGACAAAGGAATCGATTCTCGTTGGGTTTCGAATCCCGTAATCGCCGCCATTCGGCGATCAATTTCAAACACGTTATCGGCCGGATGATACGTATAGCAGCCGATCTTTCCGGCTTCTAGTGCCAGATCCAAGCGGCCAGCCAGTTCTTTGGTCTGGTCAATGAGTTGGTACCGGTCGGTGGAATCTAGGAGCGAGATCTTAACGACCGCAGAATCCTCTAGATCAATTCTCGACGCCGTGATGTCCATCCGTCGCGGCTGTCCGTCGCGGAGGACATGGTCGCCCTCGCGGTTAACAAATTCGCCCGCCATGGCATGGTCGAATGCGTCCACCAGGCGGTTGCCGCCGAGCATCGCATCGATCTGAGACAATGGCCGGCCAACCAAAGCCTCCGGCTCCACCCCCAGCATTAGGGTCGCTTCACGATTGAGCTCTGCCACGATGCCAAGGTCGGAGATGACCGCGGTTGGGTTCATCGCCATCTCCATCAATCCGCGGTATCGGGCTTCCTTGTTCCTCAGCTCAGATTTATCCGCAATTTCCTGATTGATGTCTTCGATGGCGGTCAGCACCGCTTGCGGGCTGCCGGGGACTTCGGGAATCAATGAGACATAGATTCGGCCCCAAGTGAGCTTGCCATCCTTACGGACATAGCGTTTCTCTAGCCGGAAGTGATCAATCTCGCCGGCCTTCAGCATTTCAAAAAGCTCGAGATCTCCCCCTAAGTCTTCGGCATAGATGAGATCCATGAAAGATTTTTGAAGTATTTCTTCCTGGGTATAGCCGAGGAAAGAACAGTACGACTTATTGACTCGCAGGTATTTTCCGTCTAAGCTGGCCTGGACCATTCCTACCACGGCGGTTTCGAAGGCTGCCCGAAAGATTGCTTCGGTCTGCCGTAACTGCTGATTTTGACGCCGTCGCTCGATGAGGTAGCGAGCATAGATGAAGATGGCGAATGCGCTCGTAACGGCCAATCCGATAAAGGCCAGCACGTTGATCCATCCGCGATCTTCGGACTTTGTCTCGAACTGACCAAACCATTTGTTATAGATCCGGTCGTATTCCCCCGACTCCGACACCAAGATCAGGCCCTCATTGATCTTCTGCCGTAGTTCTTCGTTGCCTTTTTGAACCGCAAATGAGAATTCCTGCTTAAAATTTGCGTCGGCGCGGGCCGTAATTTTTTCCTTTAGCCGCATCTGGTCCAGCAGGACCATGCCGGCCACCTTGCTAAGCAGAAATGCTTCCCCTTCCCCGTTGGCCAGTTTGTTGAAGCCGTCTTCGGAGGTTTCTACCATGATGAACGATTTACCGGGGTAGGCCGCCAGCGCGTAGTCGTGACTCAGATCCTTCGATAACAGGATGACCTTCTTATCGCGAATATCCGATTCTTGGCGAATGGAGGTATTCGATTTCCGGACGAAAACCGCCCCCTTCACGACCACGTGAGGGGCAGAAAATTCGGCAAACTTTCGGCGTTCTGCCGACTGCGCCAGATTGATCATCACATCAATCTTTCCGGCCTTAAAATTTCCGAGTACTTGCTCAAAGGGAAGCACGTGGATCTTGGAATTCAGGCCTTCTTCCCGCGCCACCGCATTCCAAAGTTCAACCGTAAATCCACCCGCCGTGTCATCGGTCATCCCCTTGGAGAAAGGCGGATACTCCTGCTCGCTTCCGACGATCAGTACGGGAGAATTATCTGGTTGTGGCGAAGTGTTTCCAACGCTTTGGGCCCACGAGGACGCGACGGTAACGACGATTCCCGCGGTAAGGATGGACTTGCTCGCTCGGGTCGTAAAAGGAAACATAGCTTCGGCTTTGATCAGATGGATGCTAACAATCTATTCCCAAAGTGAGCATTTCGGGGCCACTGGATAGTGTATTTGGCAGTATAGTACCAGTCTGAAAGCACTGACCCGTCACCAGATTTACTGACTCATTCACCGCAATAATCAACACCTCTTGGCTCACAGAAACCAACCCAAGGTACCTCCTATGCAGAAATTCATCAGTTACCAACAATTTGTGAATATTGGCATAGGATCCCAGTGAGATGTGGCCCCTTAGGTTGGGTCCAAACCGACGAGTTGCCGTAATTCATTGACTTCCGTCTTGCCCAGCAGCCGACATTCGCCCGGGTGCATTCCCTTCAATTTCAATGGTCCAATCCGCGTGCGTTTCAGGGTCTTGACCGGGTGTCCGACCAGTTCGCACATCAATCGAACTTGCCGTTTTCGTCCCTCGTGGATGGTGATGCGAAGAACGGTCGATTCGGTCTTGCGTTCGGTGTGAACGACATCGACTTGCGCCGGTTGCGTTTTTCGCCCTTCCACAAACACGCCTTTTTGTAGCCGGGTAATCGCCTTCTCGTCGGGAATCCCGGTGACCGTCGCCAGGTACTCCTTCTCAATTCCGTACCGCGGGTGCGCCAGACGGTTTGCCAATTCGCCATCGTTGGTGCAGATCAGCAAGCCTTCGGTATCCATATCCAGCCGACCGACTGGCTTTAGCTGCACCCCGTATTTCGGTAGCAATCGAACAATAGTCGGTCGCCCCTGGGGGTCCGAAAGCGTCGTGACCACTCCGGTAGGCTTATTCAGGAGCACGGTATAGCCCTTGGCCACGCCTATTACCGCCCCATCCAGACGGATTTCGTCCTCGGGCGTCACCTTTACGCCTAGGTCAACCACGTAGTCGCCGTTCACCTGCACTCGCCCTTCTTGGATCATCACCTCGGCGGCGCGACGGCTGCAGATGCCGGAGTGAGCAATGCGAACGTGTAGCCGCTCTTCACCTTCCACTTTTGGCGCGGCGGGTTTTGTCGCCGACTTAGCGGGCGGCTTGGGGCCACTCCGGGCGGCTGACGAACGATCGCCCGCCGGCTTTGCCGGCTGACGAGGTTTGTATTTCTTATTTGTATCGGTAGGTCTGGCCAATCGTCATTCTCCTCAGACGATTCCGCGTTCGGCCGCGTAAAACCATCCATCCACCCGCTAAGGCGGCTCCAAAAACCCACATCGCGGGGTTTGCACTCGTCATTTTCGAGACCATAGCTGCGGCCGGAATCTCTTTCTCCGCAAACACCGGAAATCGGTAAGTGAAACCATCTTCGTCGGTGATTTTCATATAACCTACCCGCTGCTTACGCTTAATCGGCGCCTTTAGCTCACCGATAGGTTCTAATTCCTTGGTTATTGCCTCCCGCCCGGGACGCACCAAAACGTATTCCGACGTTGTCACCACGGCCAGCACCAACCGGGTTTCTCCTCCTTCCACGGCAATATCGCCCACCACATCCCCCGGCTGAAACAGGTCCAACTTGCGGTAGTTCTTAAACGCCCAATCCAACATGGATCCGTGATCGGACTGCCACGTTTTGCTTTTCAGCAAAGCATCGATCACCCGGAAACCCTGGCGGGTGGCACTCCCCACGAAGCACTGCCCCGCCGGCGTGGTGAATCCCGTCTTTATCCCATCCGCGGTGGCATCTTTCTTAAGCCACTTATTCTTGTTCACCATCCACAGGTCTTTCTGGTTGATGGACCGGGTGATCTTGTACTTAGGGGTTCTCACCACCGCCCGAAAATCGGGCCGCTTCATCGCTTCTCGCGCAATCAGCGCCAGATCATACGCCGTGGTTCGGTGCGCCGTGTCGTTCAGCCCGTTGGGGTTGTGAAACGTGGTATCGGTGCAACCAATCTCCTTGGCGCGGGCATTCATCATCTCGGCAAACGCCGGTACCGAACCGGCCACTTGAACCGCCGTTGCCACGCACGCATCATTCGCGCTGCGCAGCATCATGCCGTACAGCAAATCGTGCGCGGAGAGCTGTTCGCCGGATTTGAGGTGCATCACGCTGGGCTCGACGTTTTCAATCCCGGGCGGAGCGGTGATGATGTCGGTCGGCTGCGTCTTTTCTAGCAGCAGCAGGCCCGTCATGATCTTGGTGGTACTCGCCGGATACATCGGACGATGGGCATCCTTCTGCCAAAGCACTTTTCCGGTGCGCTCGTCCACGATGGCCCCGCTCAAAGCGTTGATCTCCAATGGTGGCAATGGCGACGACTGAACGCTGGACAGCGCGGCCCCGGGCCACATGATCAACGGGAGGAAACCGATCATTTGGTCTCTTCGTTGTACCCAGCTTCCATAGCCAAACTTCCCTCCTGTAGCGGCGGCAATTCGCCCAGCGAGTTCATTTTAAACTGGTGCAAAAACTCCGGGGTAGTGACGTACTCAATGGGTCTCCCCGGGGTCTTTCGCCGGGCGCCCTCCTTGATCAGTCGCCGCTCCAATAACCCGCGGATCGCGTAACTGCAGTCCACTCCCCGTACGGTTTCGATCTCGCTCGTGGTCACCGGTTGGCGGTACGCGACGACCGCCAACACTTCCATCAAACTGCGACTCAGCCGTTGCCGCTGCGGTTGAAGCAAACGCGCAATCATGCTGGCGTATTCGGGACGGGTGGCGAGCTGATACCCTCCCGCCAGTTGGATTAGCTGGACTGGGCCCGATTCGTCCAGCCGCGCCTGCAGTTCCCGCAATGCGGCTTCGACTGGCGGTCGATCAAACCCGGATGCCGCGGCTAACTCGGCCACCGTTAATGGCGCATCCGCCACAAACAGTAGCGCGTACAGCGCGTCCGCCACGGTCATTACGCGACAATTTCCTCAACCCAAAGTTTCGCCTGCGGAACCGGAGGCTTACCCACGTGAATGACATCGTCCACCATTTTCAGCCGGAGACGCCCCAGTCGCACGAGTTCTAGAATCGCCAGGAACCAGTAAACGCATTCCAACACCGTGAATCGGTCCGCCATCAGTGCTTCCAAAGCGACAAATTCGTCCCCAATCTCCGCCAAGACGACGTTCATTTGGTCGGCGAGAGATCGTCGCGGACGGCTCAGAGTCGGCATCGGCAGCGTCTTTGCCCGGGAAATGATTCGGTCAAAGGCGAGCGCCAAGTCAGCCGAACTCACATTCGAAAGCTCGTACGGCAATTCGTAGGGATCCGGCCCGGCGTCGGCGGAACGGAAGAATACGGCTTCCCGGTCGCTTCGCCACTGTTCCAGTACTTCAATGGCCAGTCGAAACTCCGCGACGGACGCGGGCGGCAGTTCGGCGGGCTCTTCGTACTCTTCCGGCTCCAGTTCCATCACCGGCAGCAACAGGAATGCCTTTCGTTCCAGGAGGTAGGCGAGGGCGGAGAGAGCCACCGCCGCTTCATCGAGGTACCCCGGCTCGCTGTTTCCGGCCGTGCCGATCAAGTATTCGAAGTAAGCCTCGCAAATCGGAAGCAGGGGCACCGTCAGCAGGTCCAGCCTTCGGTCGCGAACTAAGGCAAACAGAGTGGCGAGTGACCCTTCGAACGCGTCACTGGAAACGTGGACGGGTGCCGCCGGGACAATTCCCAGCAACGGAATAACCGGTGACCCGTTGCCCTCGCCAACCGATTTGGCACGAGCTTGACTTGCGCGAGGAGGCATTCGGTCAATAGACGAGCCAGCCATGGCGAGTGGCGCAGGAAAATGGGGAGATTGGAGGTGCCGAGCGGATTTGAACCGCTGAATAACGGATTTGCAGTCCGCCCCCTTAGACCACTTGGGCACGGCACCTAACGGCCTACAGTATATCCCGCGATGACCAAAGCCGCGATAGCCACCGGGCAAATTGGCTATGATTCACCCAGATGGACACCGCCGTTCCGATCTTGCTTGATTCGTCGCCGTTTCCGGTGGCCGCCGATGGCCCCTGGAACCAGCAAGCGCAATGGCCCGCCAAGTGGATCTCGTTTCCCGAAGCGCCGGGAGCGGATAGTGGAAACCCGGTGGTGCAGGCATACCGGCTCTCGTTCCGACTAGACGAGGCGGCCGCCTTCGTTCTCCACGTTTCCGCCGACGAGCGATACCGGCTTTTTGCCGACGGAAGGCTGATCTCAACCGGCCCCGAACGCGGCGATGAAGATCACTGGCCGTTTGATTCGCTCCGGTGCGAATTCGCGGCGGGCGAGCACGAACTGGTCGCCCAGGTGTGGAGTATCGGCGAAAACCGCGCCTACGCCCAGCATTCCGTGCGACATGGATTTCTACTTTCGGCCACGTCCGACCGTCACCCGAATATCACGGCGGTCATTTCCACCGGTGTCGCAGATTGGCAAACCAAATCCCTCCCTGGGTTCCACTTCAAAAGCCCCCAAGTAGCCTGGGGAACGGGTTCAAATGTCGTGATCGACGGTCGCGAAGTGAACTGGGGGTTTGAGAGCGGCGATGAAACAGATTGGCAGCCCGCCGGGGTATCAGGGCCGGCGGTCGGGGAGGGCTTTGAGAGCGAACTTGGGCCGTGTCCCCTACTCACCCCGGCCCGTCTGCCCGCTCGTCTCTACCAAGCGGTGGATGGATTCAAGATCGTTCATGCGGAAGAACTGCCCGTTGGCATCGACCAGACCCGACACCTTCCCATCGCCGCAGCCAACCACTCCGATGCCCTGGCGGAAAACTTTGGCAAAGTCGGGCCCAACCAGGTTGTTCGGTACCTGCTCGATCTCGACAACTACTACTGCGCCTACCCCCGGCTGACCGTCACCGGGGGGCGCGATGCCACGGTTCGCGTCCACTGGCAGGAATCGCTTTTTGAACCCGGACCGACGATGGAAAAGGGCAATCGGGATGAGATTGAAGGCAAATTTTTCTGTTGCATCTGGAGCCGGGAAGATGGGGTGGGCGATTCCTTCATCCTCGATGGGGAGTCCCGGGTTTACGAACCGTTTTGGTGGCAAGCCGGTCGCTTCGTGGAGGTATTAATCACCACCCAGGCCGAGCCGATCACCGATTTTCGGCTTGAATTCCTGGAAACCCGCTACCCCACCGAAAACCTGTCCCATTTTGAGTGCAGCGATCCCCGGCTGGCGGCTCTGATCCCGCTGGCGGTCCGGACTCTCCAGATGTGCAGTCACGAAACCTACATGGACTGTCCGTATTACGAGCAACTCCAGTACGTCGGCGACACGCGCCTGCAAGTGCTGGTGAACTACGTGATCAATCGCGATCGGCGGCTGCCCGAGCAGGCCCTTCGCGCATTCGACCGGTCTCGCCGCAATCGTGGGGTCTCGATGTCGCGCTACCCCAGCCGCGTGCGCCAGGTCATTCCCCCGTTCTCGCTGTGGTACGTGTGCATGGTCGATGATTACGCCCGGTGGGTCGGCGACAAAGCGCTGCTCACCGATCTGATGCCCGGGATCTACACCATCCTCCTGGATTTTCTCCGGTACGTGCCCGACGCCAATTCTCTGCTGCACCCGGTGCCGGGCTGGAACTATGTGGACTGGGTTCCCAATTGGCGGGATGGCACTCCCCCGACCGGAAAGGTGGCCCCCTGCGCTCCCATCAATCTGCAATTCTTACTGGCGCTGCAAGCCGCCGTGCGACTAGAGGATTTCCTGGATGACGAGCGATTTCGGGGACCCTGGCAAACCTGGGCAAACCGCCTCATTCCCCAAATAGAGCAGTTCCGGCAACCGGACGGTCGCCTGAGCGACGATCTCGACGGACAGTTTTTCAGCGAGCACTCCCAAGTGTTGGCCCGGTTGGCGGGCATCTCTTCGGATGAAACCACCGCGGCGGCCCTGGTTCCGACCGGAGAAACCGCTCTCGAGCAGACCACGATCTACTTCACCCACTATCTGTTTGAAGCGTATCGGGAGATGAACCAACCTGACGGCATCCTGGAACGGCTGAATCTCTGGCACGGATTGGTAGTGAATGGGCTTCGGACCACCATCGAAATGCCCGAGCCCACCCGGAGCGACTGCCACGCGTGGGGCGCCCATCCGGTGTTTCACTTCCTCACCAGCATCCTAGGAATCCGTCCCGGCAGCTATGGCTTCACCACCGTGGAAATCCGACCACAGTTGGGTAGCCTCGCCTGGGCCGAGGGGTCGCTGCCGCATCCCGCCGGAGATATTCACGTCTCTGTGCGCGATGGGGTCGCTACCGCAACCTTGCCAACCGGGCTCACCGGCACCTTGCATTTCGCCGGTAAAACGGTTAACCTCTCCGCCGGCGAGTCGGTATCTCTCTCATGAATCTCACCCACCTAAAAGTAGAACGCAGCGTCACTCCCTTCATCGACGAAGCATTCCCGCGATTCTCGTGGCTCATCGAATCGGACCGAGCCGGGATTCGCCAAGTGGCCTATCGCATCGTTGTTTCTCGCGGCTTGGCCGTGCTGTGGGATACCGAGAAAGTGGAGAGCGATCGCCAATCCGAAATCGAATACGCCGGAGCCCCGTTTTCGTCGCGGGACCAACTGCGCTGGACGGTTACGATCTGGAATGAACTGGGAGAAACCGCTACCGCGGAGAGTCGATTTGAAATCACCATTGGCGAAGCCGATTGGCAAGCCGAATGGATTGGTGGCCCCCTCGCCGGAGGACGACTGACCTCCGCGCCGATCCCCGCCTTCCGCGCCAAATTTGACGCCAAAGAAGTGGTCTCGGCGAGGCTTTACGCCACCGCCGCGGGTTTGTACCTCGGCTACCTTAACGGTGAACGGATTGGCGATCTGGAACTCGCACCGGGTTGGACGGACTACCGAAAGCATCTCCGTTTCCAAACCTACGACGTGACGACCCTCATCCAAGACGGCACCAATGAGCTTCGCATTCTGGTGGCGGATGGCTGGTGGACGGGTCATGTCGAATGGCGCGGGCGGCACTTTTACGGGGATCGTCCGTTGCTGAAAGCCCAGTTGGAAGTCACGTTTGCCGATGGCACCAAGCAGACGATCGCGACGAATCCCAACTGGGAAGTTGGCTACGGCCCTTACTTGCAGGCCGATCTCCTAATGGGCGAGCATTACGACGCCCGCCTGGACTTCACCGATTGGCAATCGGCGGAGATCCACTCCGGCCCCACCGGAAAACTGATCTCCCAGTTCGGCCCGCCTATGCGCGTCACCCAAGAAATCACCCCGATTTCTGACGAAAAAAGAGGTGGCTGGCAGGGGGCAATCCACATGTTCGACCTCGGACAAAACATGGTGGGTCACGTTCGCATCAAAGTAAAAGGGGCGGCCGGGGCAACTATCCGCATCCGACATGCCGAGGTTTTGGATAAGCTCAATACCGGAAACCTCTACACTGCTAATCTGCGGTCGGCCCAGCAGACCGATGTCTATACACTTCGGGGCGATGCCGAGGGCGAAGTTTGGGAACCGCATTTCACGTTCCACGGCTTCCGTCACGTCGAGGTCATGGATTTCACCGGCGGGGTGGAGGTGTTGTCCCTGGTCGGATGCGTCGTCCATTCCGATTACGAGATGACGTCTACGTTCACCACGAACGACGAGACGATTAATCAGTTATTCCGAAACATTCAGTGGGGCTGGCGCGGCAACTCGCTGGACGTTCCCACCGATTGCCCGCAGCGCGACGAGCGGCTCGGCTGGACCGGCGATGCCCAGGTGTTCGTTCGCGCCTCCACCTACCTGGCCGACGTCGCCAGTTTCTGGGAAAAGTACCAGCTGGATCTGGGCGATGCCCAGACCGATCAGGGCAGCATTCCACCCACCGTTCCCGATACGGCGTGCATAAAAGAGGGCGACGGCGGTCCGGCTTGGGCCGATGCTGTGGTCATCTGCCCCTGGACAATCTACCAAGCGTTCGGCGACCGGCGAATTCTCGATACGGCTTGGCCACAGGTGAAAGCATTTATCGGCTTCTTGGAGGCCACCGAGATTGATGGCATCCGCTGCCATCCCAAATACGAGCGGTTCCAAGGCTTCCTCGACTGGCTAAACATCAACGCCGAAACCCCCGCCGACGTCATCGGGACGGCGTTTTATGCCCACGTGGCCGATCTCGCCAGTCGCATGGCCGTGGTGGTGGGCGATGATCCGGCTCCGTACCGTGCCCTGTTCGAGCGCATTCGTAAAGCCTTCAACGACCGATTCGTCTCGGCGGAAGGCCTCGTTCACCCGGGAACGCAGACCGCGTATCTGTTGGCGCTGCACTTTAACCTGCTGAGTGCCGAACTCCAGCCCAGGGCCGTAGAGCGCCTGGTGTACGACATCCGCCGACGCGGAAACAAGCTCAGCACCGGGTTTGTCGGCTCGCCCTACCTCAATCACGTGCTCACCGACCATGGTCGCGCGGATGTCGCGTTCAATCTGTTGCAGCAGAAGCAGTGGCCCAGTTGGCTCTACGCCGTCACGCAGGGTGCCACCACCATCTGGGAGCGTTGGGATGGCTGGACTGAGGAAAAGGGCTTCCAGGACATCGGGATGAACAGCTTCAATCACTACGCCTATGGCGCTATTGGCGACTGGCTGATGCAACGGGTGGCGGGCATCGATCACGATCCGCGCATCCCCGGCTTCCGCCGATTGCTCATGCGACCGTTGGTGGGCGGCGGGCTCACCCATTGCCGCGCTACCTACCGGACGCCTCAAGGGGCAGTGGTTTCCGAATGGAACATCGAGAATTCTGAGTTCCATTGGAGCATCACGGTTCCGCCAAATTCCTACGCCACCGCCATCCTGCCCGATGGGGCCACGCATGAACTCAGCTCCGGGACGCACACCTTAAGTAGCCAACTTTCCGCATGAAACATCTACAATTCGCATCCAATGTAGCCGAATCGAACGGATTCCTTACGGTCGCGGCCCCCGCGGCGACGGCGGAGTTTCGCACCCCCATCACCACCGTAAAGGCGGTGCGGAAGTGGATCGCCCTTCACCGCTACGAGCCATTCTGGATGACGCTGAAGGCGGGCACAAATGTGGCCGAGATTCCCGACGAGGTGCAGTATCTTCTGCTACTCCACGCCGATGGGCAATACACCCAGATCGTCCCCTTGATCACCGACTCCTTCCGCGCGCAGCTAGTGGGCTCCGAAGGCGGGATCGACGTGATCATCGAGTCCGGCTCTCCCGCGGTGACCGGCACGGAGTTCCAGATCGTCCACGTAGCGCAAGATACCGATCCTTACCGATTGCGAAGCGAAGCGGCAGTCGAGATCGCCCAGACCCTCGGTAAGGGTCGCCTGCGGGAAGACAAGATCCTGCCGGAGTTCATTGAGGATTTCGGTTGGTGCACTTGGGATGCGTTCTACGCCGACGTGAGCCACGACAAGGTCCGCGAGGGCCTGGAAAGCTTCCGCGCTGGTGGAACCCAACCACGCTATCTGATCCTGGATGACGGCTGGCAATCCATCTCAGACGGTGAGGGTCATAAACGCCTCCTGACCGCCCTGGTCGCCAACGAGAAATTCCCCGGCGATGTCGGCGTCACGGTTCAAATGGCCAAGTCCGAGTTCGCCATCGAAACATTCATCGTGTGGCACTCATTCCAGGGCTACTGGGGAGGCAACGGCATTTCGGCTTACGAACCCATTACCGTCACCCGAAAGCTCTCGCCCACCATGCAGGCTCGCAACCCCGGATTCAACAACTGGATCGACCAGGTGGAGACCATCCCGCCGTCTCGCATTCACGCGTTCTACAACGACTACCACCGCCATCTCCGAGCGCAAGGCGTCGACGGCGTTAAGGTCGATAACCAGAGCGCCAACGAATCCACCGCCTACGATTTCGGCGGTCGGGTTGCTATCATCCGCGCTTACCGCGAGGCCCTGGAAGGAAGCACCGCCGTCCATTTCAACGGCAACCTCATCAACTGCATGTCGTGCGGAAACGAGATCCTGTTCCAGGCTTTCGCCTCTAACCTGCTGCGCACCAGCACCGATTTCTGGCCCAATCGTCCCGAAACCCACGGGGAACACCTCGCCGTCAATGCCTTCGTTGGCTTCTTCTTCGGAGAATTCATTCACCCCGATTGGGATATGTTCCAGTCGGGTCACGCGATGGGGGCGTTCCACGCCGCCGGTCGCGCGGTCAGCGGCGGTCCGGTCTACCTGAGCGATAAGCCGGGACAGCAAAACTTTGACTTACTTCGCAAACTGGTGTTGCCCGATGGGAGTATCTTGCGTGCGCAACGGCCCGGCGTTCCCAGTCGCGACTGCCTGATGGCCGATCCCCGGGAATCGGGACTCCTCAAGGTCACCAACGTGAACCTAGTGGGCGGAGTGCTTGGAATCTTCAATTGCAGCGATCAGGAGGGCCGCGAAGGCACCTTCTCCCCGTCCGATATCGAAGACCTCGACGGCGACGTATTTGCGATTTACGGTCATCAAAGCGGCGAGGTGGTCCGCGTGGAACGCGATGCAAAAATTGCCATCGGCTTACCGCCCCTCGGCTGGGAAATAATCACCGTCGTCCCGCTCGATGCCAACGGATTCGCCCCGCTCGGCCTGGCCGATATGCTCAATTCCGGCGGAACCATCCAGCTATTCGATTCGCTAGACGACGAAGTGGGCCTCACTGCCGACGGCGGGCGCCACGTCGCCTTCGCCGCCCGGCGACCGAAGGAAATCACGTTCAACGGAGAACTCCTCCCCCACCGCTTCCAAAAGGGCCGCCTAGAATTCAACGTCCCCGCCCAAGGCGGGGTCGTTTGGTTGTACTGGTGATCGTTACTGGGAAGGGTCGGGCCGTTCCGAAGCGACGGGCACGACCCGGCCTAACATCGCGTAGGCAGCAAAGCAGTAAATCGGGGTCAGGGCTCCCAGCGTAACTGCTGGCCACACCCTGATCGACCACTGCACCACCGACTCCCCGGGATCATGGTTAAGCGTAAACGTCCAGCCGTAAATAACGCCGAATATGGCGAGAAGTTGGAATCCAAAGGCCAGCCACATTCGGCGAAAAATCGCACCCAATGCAAGCGGAATCGACCAAAGTAACCCCTCCGGCAATGCTTCTAGTGGCCTACTAAGCATCCAACCGTGAGTTCCAAATATCGCCAGCGTGCCATACGCTAGGTAGGTCGCCAGCCACCCGCTAGCTGTGGCTAGCAGAACAATACGAAGTACATCGGACCGTTTCATTTTAACCCTTCTAGTCAGGATAGGGACACGGGCACGCCGCATTAGGACAGGTTGTTGTTGCTGGCCAAACACAACATCCACCAATATCGAGATCGGTTATGCATCCCGTATCGCTACTAACTGTCGCGCCATTGCACTTCCACGATCGGGTGCCAATTTCCCTGGTATTTGGCTCGATGATTTTGCAAAAACGAGACCTGCTGCAACCATATGCTGGCGGCGCATTGCAGACGGTTATGGTAGCTTTACTAGGAATAATGGTCCAGACCAACAAGGTCAAAGACAGGGCAGTATAGAGCAGATTCTTGTTCATAAGTTAGTCCTTCAGCCACTTTTCAACCTGATCAACATCAGATTTAGAGTAGCCGTTGATTCGTTCCAGAATCTTGTCATCCTGGATTAGAAAAGTCGTTGGGTAAATTACGTCGCCTGGCATGTAATGTAAGTTAAAGCAATTCAATTCTTGAGCACTTGCGCATCCCTCTAGATAAGTAGCTTTTAACTGTCGTTGGTCAAAATCCGTTTTCAATCTGTGACACGCATCGCAGCCACTATGGGCAAAAACCGCTATACGCTTCCCGGGTTGCACACGAGTGCGAGAGATAAGGGAGAACGAGACCCCTCGCAGACTGGCCATCTCCAAGTGGTTTTGTTTGGCGAACGGGAAGAGGATTATTGGCAAAGCTGCCGATGCGGTCACACCTCCAAGGATCAGGCGGTTGCATGGTGCCTGGGGTAACGGAACCCATAGAATGAGCCCCTGAAATGTCGCAGCGAACACGCAACTAATGCAAAATTTATCCGTGGAGATTCCTAGCATCACCTCCGCAAGGATAGTAATGCTAGCTAAGATGTACACGGCTTTTAACCAAATTCCGCTACCAAGAGCCAGCAAAATTATGTTTATGGCTGTTACTACAAATGCCATCCAACCCCATATTCCCCCGGAGTTACAAGAAGGACAGGAGCTCAAAAGTGCCGTCGAAAATACAACCGCGACTAACCCAATAAGAAGTGTCACTGAGACGCCGGAGTCGCTCAAAAATCGCCCTGCCAGCACAAGCAATCCGATCAATGCGAACTGCTTTGCAGATTCCGGATATCCTTGCCCCGCGGCAATGACCGAAAGTACGCCAAATATTGCGATAAAGTGCAGGGGTAATGGCAGGTTTGAAGCAGAATACCGTTTCACACTTAAGACTCCAAACTGATATTAACATACGATTTGGCAAAATCATCTTTTTTTTTAACAATTTTCGGGGAAGGTCGTTGCTTACGCCACGCGGGCTGCGCGGCGGTAGACGTCCTCGAAACGGTCGGTCATGCGGTCGAGCGTGAATTTACGCTCGACCAACTCCCGACCCCGCTCGCCCATGGCTTCGCGCTCCCGCTCGTTGGTCAATAGGTAAGAAACCGCCTCCGCGATGGATTCTGGTCGCAGATCCACCAGAATGCCGGTCTGCCGATCCCGAACCACCTCGGGAAGCGCGCCGACGTTAGAGGCCACCACCGCTTTCTTTCGCGCCATGGCCTCAATCGCCGCCACCCCAAACGTCTCCATCACGCTGGGGAGGGTCGCCAGAGTCATCGCGTCTAGCAAATTGGGAATATCGTGCCGAACGCCGGTAAACGTCGCCCGATCCTGCAATTTCGCCTCGGCCACGGCGTTTTCTACTTCTTCCCTGAAATCTTGCTCAATTCTTCCCACAAACAAAACATGGGCGTTCGGATGCGACTGACGGACGTTTTTCATCGCCTCGATCAGCTCCAACTGACCCTTGTCTCGGCAGACCTTTGCCACCAAACCCACCACTTGACGGTCGCGCGGAATCTCTAGGCCGTCCAGCACCGGCCCCCGATCCACGGTTTTGATGTCGGCAAAATCGGTGCCGTTATAAACCGTATCGATGAACCGATCCGGCACGCCGTTGCCGTGCAACATGCCCGCCACGTAGTTACTCACCGCCACCAAGCGGTTGTTTCGGCGCGCTAATCGACGATAAATCTGGTCGTTATTGGCGATATGGACGCTGGTGACGATCGGTACCCGCGTCACCAAACCCAAAGCGTGACCGATATACGCCGCCCGCTTAAGGTGAGTGTGCACAACCTGAATCCGGTTCGCTCGAACCTGACCGATCAGGTGCCCCATGGTCCGAAACCATCCCGTGCCCTTCATTCGGGTGTTATGAACCGGGATATTTGCTTCGGTCAGAATCTCCGGCAACCAGCCGGGCCCTGGCGTAACGGCCTGCACAAAGTGGGAACGCCGCGTCAAGTGATCCGAAAGCGAAAAGACGTGTCTCTCCGCTCCCGAAGTTGCGCTGCTGGATACCAATTGCAGAACTCGTAACTGTGCCAATGCTTTGACTTATTTCCCTAGTCGAGCGTCGCCACCATCTGCGACACGAGTGCTGCGCTGCCCTCGTAGTACAGAATACCGTCCGCTTGCCCGTTCGTATGGTTTACTTTTATCATGAATGACCTGGCTGAGCCGCCCCCTGCCGCTCGGCCCAAAATCACCGAACTGCTCCATATTCGCGACTTTCGCATTCTCTGGATAGGTTCATTTCTTAGCTTTTCTGGAAGTTGGATTCAAAATGTGGCGCAAGGTTTCTTCGTCTACAATTTGACGAACGACGAAGCCAAATTGGCCCTGGTTTCCTTCGCTGGTTCGCTGCCCGTATTTCTGCTGGGAACCATTGCCGGCAGCCTCGCCGATTCTGTAAATCCCCGCCGGGTACTTTTTTGGACCCAAATCATTTACGCGGTGCTCACCTTGTGGCTTGCCTATGCCACCTGGCAAGGGTTTGTTGCCTATTGGCAAGTGGTGGTTATCGCCGGACTGATCGGGATCACCAGCACCATCGAAATGCCGACGAGGCAATCCGTGGTTGGCAAAGTGGTACCGAGAGACCTACTTTCGGTGGCCGTTCCGGCCCAGGCCATGACCTTTAACGTCGCCCGAATTGTCGGGCCGGCCATCGGCGGCATCCTGCTTTCTCGCTTTGGAGTGGCCTCGTGCTACGCCGTAAACGGACTCAGCTTCCTCGCTCTGGCCGCCAGCGCGCTTGCCATCCGCAGCAAATTGGACAACCCGCGCCAGGCCCCGCAGCCCATCCGCGACCTGATCACCGAAGGCGCCCTCTATGTATGGCGGGAAAATCGCCTTCGCACCTTGCTCATCCTGGAAACCGTCACCGCCGTGTTCGGGATCTTCTACATGCCCATGATTTCGGCTTACGTTGTACAAATCCTTGGCTACGAAAGTAAATCCGACGCCGCTAAATCGGCCATCGGCCACGCCTATACGGCAGTGGGTATCGGTGCGGTTATCGGCCTCCTCTTGCTACTGAGAATGCACGCCTCCGCCCACAAAGGACGTATGGTGCTGGTTGCCATGATCGGCATGGCGGTTGGACTTCTGGCAATCTCCCTGGTGCGCATCGAGTTTGTCGCGTGGATGTTTCTCGCCCTTCTGGGCGGCTCCACCATGGTGCAATTCAACACCACCAACTCCCTATTCCAACTGCTTTCCCCCGAACGGCTGCGCGGACGGACTCTCAGCATGCACATTTGGGCCCTAAACGGACTCTCGCCATTTGGGGTCCTCGGCCTGGGATACTTCGCCAGCGTCACCCGATCCATGCCAATTCCTAACATTGGAGGCGGCGTAGAAGCCGCGCTGAAGCTAGGGTTTGCTTGTATGACGATAGGAATTGCGTTCGGGCTCACCCAACGCCGACATCTCCGAATTCTTGAGTAACATCTATAGTTATGGCGAGCCGAGGTTTGGATGATTGGCTTTGGGGATCTTCATCAGATCTACCGCTCCTTTCCGAAGAACTATCCCCATCCCGTCCCAAGGTCGCCGGCTCCCGATACTGGGAACCGCGCGTGGATGTGTTTGAAGAGGAACACCGCTTCCTTTTGCGGGCTGAACTCCCCGGGGTAGATCCCGAGAATATTCATCTTCTGTACGTTCCCGATCGGCATGCCATCCAGCTAAAGGGAATAAGAATCGACGACTTCGATGGCGAACGGGTCGGTATTCATCAACTAGAAATCATGTACGGAGAGTTTCAGAGAGAGATAGCGCTCCCCAACAAAACCGTGGACGCCGGAGCCATTCGCGCCCACTACCGCAACGGATTTCTCTTGATCCTGGTACCAAAATTGGAACGTATCAAGATCTCCCGACAGATTTCCATCAAATCACTCTAAATGCCCAGAAAGAAGATAGAACCCCCTGATACGCTTGAACCCGAGGTTCCGGCCGAGTCAGTCGCCGTGGAAACGAATACCTCCGAGCCGGACGCCGAAACGACGACTTCGGCCAAGGCCCCGGCTGACGATAAGCCTAAGCCACGAAAGCCCCGGAAGAAAAAGGAACCAGTAACACCGGAACCAAGTGTCGAGGTGGATGTACCCACTGGTACTTCCCTTGAAAATGCCCTGGAGGAGATTGTTAAGTCCCTGGGGGATTCCATGGGTGGCGAAGGTACAGGCAGTGACGAATCGCGCCCCGACGTACCGGAGATCATCAATATTCTCCCGCTGCGCGACAGCGTCATCTATCCGATGCTCATCGCCCCGCTCTCCGTTTCGCGGGAGTCCGGCGTTCAGCTCATTGACGAAAGCGTACTGGGTAATAATCGCGTGATTGGCGTGGTCGCCCAACGCCAGCCGCAGGAAGAAAATCCCAACTTCGACGACGTATTCGAGTACGGCTGCGCCGTCATCATTCGCACGTTGGTGAAAATGCCGGATGCGGTTCGCCTGATCGTTCAGGGTGTCGCGCGCTTCAAAATCGTTGAACGCATTCAGGACCAGCCGTACTTGCGCGCCCGGATCGAGCTCATTACCGAGCCAACCATCGATCCCGCCCGCGCCGAAGAGCTAGAAGCGCTCAAGCGGTCCGTCTCGGCCCTTTTCGAGCAAGCCATTCGCCTCAGCCCGAACTTGCCCGATGAACTGCGGTCGCTCACCCACGCCGTTCAGGAACCCAATGTCGTCGCCGATCTCGTCGCGGCTCACATGTCGTTTGGCGTCGAGGACAAGCAGCGCATTCTGGAAACCCAAGAGCTGGAAGCTCGGCTCAAATTGCTGCTTGAGATCCTCGGCAAAGAAGTCCGCGTTCTCGAGCTGAGCAGCAAAGTTCAGAACGAGGTCAATACTGAGCTCAGCAAAACGCAGCGCGATTACTATCTCCGCGAGCAACTCAAAGCCATTCAGCGCGAGCTAGGTGAAATTGATGACCGGGGAGAAGAGCTTGAAGAACTCTTCCAGAAGATCAACGAGGCGCAACTTCCGGAAGCCGCGCTTAAGGAAGTTAACCGAGAGTTCGACCGACTGCGCCGCATGAACCCGGGGTCACCCGAGTACACCGTGGCCCGCACCTACATAGACGCGATGATTGCGATGCCCTGGAACCACGGTACGGTGGACAACCTGGATCTCATCAGCGCCAAAGAGACCCTGGACATCGACCACTACGGCCTTGAAAAGATCAAGGATCGCATCCTCGAATTTCTCTCAGTCCGCAAGGTGAAAACCGACGGCAATATCCGCCAGCCCATTCTCTGCTTCGCTGGCCCTCCCGGCGTCGGAAAAACGTCGCTTGCCCGTTCGATCGCGAATGCGCTGGGGCGTAAATACGCCCGTATTAGCCTGGGTGGCGTTCGGGACGAAGCCGAAATTCGCGGTCACCGCCGCACCTATATCGGCGCGATGCCCGGTCAGGTGATGCAAACGCTTCGCCGGGTCGAAAGTCAAAATCCGGTGATCGTGCTGGACGAGATTGACAAGCTCGCCAACGACCACCGTGGCGATCCTTCATCCGCGCTGTTGGAAGTGCTGGATCCAGAGCAGAACTTCGCCTTCCGCGACCATTATCTGGACGTTCCGTTCGATCTGTCCCGCGTCTTCTTCATCGCCACCGCCAACCGGCTGGACACCATTCCGCCCGCCCTGCGCGACCGAATGGAAGTGATCGAACTGGGTGGCTATACCGAAGAAGAAAAAATCCAGATCGCCATCCGCCATCTCATTCCCAAGCAGATTGAGGAGCACGGCCTGAAGCCCAAGCAGATTGAGTTCACGCCCGAAGCCGTTCATAACGTGGTCCGTTTCTACACTCGCGAAGCCGGCGTCCGGAACTTGGAACGCGAGATCGGCTCGGTGGTCCGCAAGGTCACGCGGAAGTTTGCCGAAGGGAACCGCCGCAAGATCACGGTTAACGCTAAGTTTGTAGAATCCGCCCTCGGCGCTCCCCGCTACATCCACGATGAGGTGATGGAGCGCAAGCTGCCCGCCGGCACGGCGGTCGGCCTCGCCTGGACCCCCGTCGGGGGCGATGTGCTCTTCATTGAATCGGCGATGATGCCCGGCAAGAAGGGACTCACCGTCACCGGTCAATTGGGTGACGTAATGAAGGAATCCGTTTCGGCCGCCATGAGCTTCCTGCGCAGCCACGCCGCGCAGTATCACATCACCCGGGAGCAGTTCGATGAGAACGACATTCACGTCCACGTCCCCGCCGGGGCCGTGCCAAAAGATGGTCCCAGCGCGGGCGTCACCATGCTCACCGCCCTCACCAGCCTGCTGACCGACACTCCCGTGATGCCGCGACTGGCCATGACCGGTGAAATCACGCTCAGCGGTCAGGTGCTTCCCGTCGGCGGCATCAAAGAGAAGATTCTCGCCGCGCAGCGAGCGGGCGTGGAAACCGTCATCTTGCCCAAACGCAACGAAAAAGACTATCTTGAGGACGTTCCGGCCGATATCCGGAAGTTGCTCCGGGCCCACTTCGTCACCGAAGCCGCCCAGGTGCTCAAGATCGCCCTCAACAAATAAAAACCATGGCAAATCCGGTACTCGATCCCAACCAAATCGAAGATCTTAGCCAAGGCGGAAGCACTTCCGCCCGGTGGATGACCATCATTTTCAACAACGACACCAACGACGTGGACGAAGTGGTGGAAGTCCTCATGCGCGCCACCGGCTGCGATGCCGAAGAGGCCGCCATCGAGACCTGGGAAGCCCACACTTACGGCAAGGCTCCCGTCCATTTCGCCAGTCGCGGCGAGTGCGAAAATGTCGCCCGCGTCATCTCCCAAATCGGCGTGCAAACCGAGGTGACCCTCGAATGGCCGGAATAGCCGTTCTCAACAGCGCCCCGGGCGTGCTGGAGCGCGACGAAACGGTGGGCAGCTATCGCCACGGGTTTGTGGTGGTGGTCTACGACAACGAGCACAACACCTTTGATGAGGTGATGATGATCCTCATGCTGGCCACCGGTTGCGACGAGGAAGAAGCCGCCATTGAAACCTGGGAAGTCCACCACCTCGGCAAAAGCGTCGTCCACCACGGCAGTCGCGAAGAGTGCGAAGCCGCCGCCGAAATCATCGCCAAAATCGACATCCAGGTCGAAGTGCGCGAAGAGTAGGCATCCGAGATCACCTATCATGGGACGCCAATCTACACCCCGTGTACAACCATGGGTTAACGGTGCTATCGTAATGTCAGCGTCGTAAAAGGTGAAATTTTTTGAAGTCACACAGAGCTGCCTTTTCGGTTGTAGAGTTGTTGGTCGTTGTAGGCATCATAGTGGTTCTTGCTGCCATCGGCCTCGCGGTCATGCCATCAGCTAAGCAGTCTGCGCAAGTCAGTAGCACGAAAGCTAGGCTGCATCAACTATCCGTCGCCTTTGAGCTCTACCGCACGGAATATGACGGAGGTCCGGTCGGAGATCTCGGCGACCTCGGCCTTCCTCCGGTTCTCACTATTGCCACCGGCCCGCGCAGATTTCTCGGCCTGCCCAGCGAGACCTGGGTGAGTGCGTGTGCTCCGCATCCGCATGCGAGACGACTTACGACCATGTTTTACTATCCAAGTGAAGGAGGGCAGAAATTGGTCGAGGCGTCCAACGTGCTGCAGAACAAGCTTCTATTGATTGCAGACGACACTTGCAATCCACCAGACGTGCTCATTCAGTCGTCATACGTCACAAAGCGAGGACTAGGCATACTACTGGACGGAACGTTAGTCGACAGGCGGGCGCAAGGCGATCTGCACGATCCTTATTGGTGGTCCGACCCTCCAGAAACTCACCTGTGAAAACGGACAAGAAAGGAGTCTGGTGGGTCGGTGCTGGCGTTGTAACTACTGGCATGGTGCTGTTCTGGAACTGGTGGCATCGACCACTATCTCCGCGTGAAGTTGCGGAAAAATTCCGCGACTGTACGATTTCCGCGGACGCGGCTTGTGTGCAGTCATTGCTGTCACATACGGATCTAGAAGACAATGCAGTAACGTCCGCCTCTCTGCAGGCGTTTTTGGAGAAGTACATTAAGCCATACTTCCCCAATCCTGTCCCCACCGCATTCGAATTCAACGGCGAACCCGAGAATGTCCTCGTCTTTAGCGGTCAGATTGCCACATCCCGCGGGAATTCAGACTACAACGTCACGGTCGGCCCAACCGACCAAGGCTACCGGGCGGTTGACGGATACTCGCAGATTGTCTTGCTAGCCGCCGGTCTGCCGAAGCAGAAAGACCTACCGCAAGGTCCAGGCCGACTTCGGTTACTCGCAGCCCAAATCAGACTCTTAACTCCTGATCTTGAGAGATTCGGATTCAAGGGTATTCGTCCGAAACCCGGTGATGCACTCCAGACTTGGGATCAGTTTTCGACGGACATGGTTGCGCGAGCGGACCGCGCTGAGCTTGGTACGACCAACCTCCGGTAACGGCCTGCTATCTAACAAACCCTATTCCAGGTCGAACAGTTCGTCGGTCGTCAAATCTCCGTCGCGATCGATGTCGCCGAGTGATACCGGTGTGAACTCGCTGGCCTGATATGCCCCGTCGTAACCGAACGTGCCCGTTCGGTAGCTCGGCTTCCAGGCTTTGGCGTGACCATCCGCCCACGCCGTGACACCGAAACCGGCATGCCGACCCTGGAACGTTGGATACTCGCTACTCGGCGGCTCTAGGTACGTATTCCCTTCCACCGCGTGCGGAGTCGCGTAGCTCATCCGCGCTGACGTGGCAAAGGTCACCGTTTCCGCTGGCGTCCCGATGCTCCCGTAAATCACCGGACGCGGCGTCTCGGTGTAATCCGGGGCGGGATAGTCGCTGGGCGAGAGGTAGTTGTAGTTGTAGCCGTAGCCGGTGAACCCGATTGCCGCCCGTTGCGCCGTCGGGAGCGACGGATCGGCCTGGATCCCCTTGCTGCGCGTGTACGGATACAGCAATCCCTCTTCCTCCCGCAACCGAGAGCCATCAAAACTGCCCCACCAGTAAAAGACTTTTCCGTCGGCAATAGTGCCCTGCGATACTCGCATCAGGGTGCCATCGGCATCGTCGGAGTACATCAGCCAGGCCAGATCAATCTGCTTGACGTTGCTCAGTGATTGCGTCTTTTTCGCCGCCTCTTTTGCTTGGGCGAAAACGGGAAACAGGATGGCAGCCAGAATCGCGATAATCGCGATCACGACGAGGAGCTCAATGAGCGTGAATGCTCGAAATTTTGGTGTGTTCATCTGCCTCAACGGTCGGTGAGGCCAACGTCATTAACAAGCGTGCGAAGGGAGATTGCGCGTCCCCTTTCGTCACTCCTGCTCGGGAGCGCGGGCATCGTAGCAACGTATCAGGGCGGGCATTCGGGCTCGTTCGAAAATGAACACACCGTTGCGGCACAGCGCCGGATTCTCACCGGACTTCCCCCGTCTAGACGCCTAGCCACGACAGCTAGATCCCTGAACGATTGGCGAAATTATAGCCCAAGTAGTCCGCCAACGTAGACCGCAGACGACGTCTGCGGCACCGTCCGACCAAGCGTCGCCACTGGGACCAGAGACAATGGAACTCACCCGCATCCGCAACAACGCCGTCAGCCAAGCCGACGGCTCTGCCAAGAAAGTACGGTCCTAGTGCGCAGTCAGGGGCGGGGAGGATGCTGCATCTTGGCGACAAATTCTGACCAAGTCGAAAAGCCAAGGTCGGGACCATACTCGACACCACGAATCCCATAGCCTTCCAGCTTTGTGGCATCCCGTTGAAAGATCCGAATCCAAGCCGCTGGCTTTGTAACCTGCGGATCTGTTCGGTGAGCTTCGGCGAGCGCCGTCACCAAACAAAGCTCGGAAAGAGGATGCGTGAGCTTGATCCCTTCTGGCGTTTCCGCCACGGAGAGCGCGATAACCCCATTGGGTAATCGATAAATCGCCGTATATTCGCCGCCATTTATTTCCATTCCGTGGGTTCCCAAATCCGATGGAAACTGGGGAGCTACGTATTTGGCGAGAAATTCCGAGACTTGCGCGTCGGAACTCGGGTTAGAAATCTTTTCTTTGGAGTACCGCAATCGGTTAATGCAAGCTCCATCGCGCTGCCGCACACATTCAATCGCCTCTTCCGCGACCGAAGCGAGTGTTGGCCGACGATCAAAGGCGAGATAGGCGAGGATTCCCGCGAGTACAAATACAACAACCGCCAAAACCCGCTGTTTAACCGGTAAAGATTTCATGGCCAACCAGGGTTACTGATTCTTCCAGTAAAGCAGGGTAAGTGGGTTACCGTCGGTGGTCCGATTAATCAGCGTTCCATCTAGCTGAACCGCCATGAGGCGTTTCGGTTGATAACGATTCGACATCTCCACGTTTGAATCCGTACATTGGAGAGAAACCGCCAGCGGAGACCGAGCCTGCAAGTGCCGGGATACTCCAGCCCAATCGCCCTCTTCCCCCACCATCCACTGAATCCAAGGATCTTTCGGCATTGAAGGATGTACGCCGCAAGGAGCCCGCCAAAGGCTCGCCGCGGAATACATTGGCGGCATAATCGCGCGGCCTCGCTTCTCCGCCAATATCATGTGCTCCAGGGTCGGGAGTCCCATATCGCTCGCCGAACCAAAATCTTGGACACCGGATTCGCCTTGCCGATACAACTCCGCCGCCACCTGAATTTGGTGGAGGTTACTGGTCGTCTGGGTGACCAACCCTTTCCGTTGCGCCGACGCAAATGCGGGGAAAGCCAGTGCCGAAATTACGCCAATGATGGCAACGCACGTGAGCAATTCCACCACCGTAAATCCTTTCCGCATCGGTTCATTGTAAATGAACCGATGCGGAAAATGGGAGTATTTTTTAGTGGCTCAGAAACCGTTCGGCTTGAATGGCCGCAATGCACCCGCTGCCCGCCGCCGTAACTGCCTGTCGCCAGAGCGGATCTTGCACATCACCGCACGCAAACACGCCGGGAATGGCGGTTGCCGTGGAATCCGGCTTCGTGATCAAATAACCCGCCGCATCCGTCTCCAAAACACCGGCGAACAGCTCGTTGTTCGGCTTGTGGCCGATGGCAATAAACACGCCGTCCAGGGCCATTTCCCGGGGCTCGCCCGTCACCGTGTCGCGCAACCGAATCCCGGTGACCCGACGCGGATCCTCATCGCCTACAATCTCGTCCACACCCGTGTTCCAGTGAATGTGAATCTTGGGGTTGCTAATCACCCGGTCTTGCATGATCTTGCTGGCTCGAAACTCATCGCGCCGGTGGATCAAGTGCACTTCGCGGGCGTGCTTGGTCAGGTAGTGCGCCTCTTCCATCGCGGTATCGCCGCCGCCAACCACGGCGACGACTTTGTTGCGGAAGAAGAAGCCATCGCAAGTCGCACACGCGCTCACGCCATGGCCACCAAACGTAATCTCGCTCTCCAGGCCCAGCCACTTGGCGCTGGCCCCGGTGGCAATGATCACGGTCTCGGATTGGTATTCATCGTCGCCGACCCAGACCTTGAAGGGTCGCTGCGAGAGGTCCACCCGGGTCACGTGCTCGTCACGAATGATCGTGCCGAACCGCTCCGCCTGGCGTCGAAACAACTCCATCATCTCCGGCCCCATGATCCCATCGGGAAAGCCCGGATAGTTCTCCACATCGGTGGTAATCGTTAGCTGACCACCCGGCTGAAGACCCGTAAACAGAAGGGGTTTAAGGTCGGATCGAGCCGCGTAAAGGGCCGCCGTATATCCGGCCGGGCCACTACCAATGATGATCACGTGATGCGTCATGAGATTGTAAAGAGAGTGTACCGATGGGCGCATCTAACCGGCCCCGTCCATCGTCCCTTGCTGTATGGCAAACGAAGAGATCACCGATGGGGCCGAGGCGAAAAAGCCCATTGATCTTTACGAGGTTCTGGGCTTCATGCTTCAGCAAATCACCGAACTCGGGTGGCAAAAACTCGGCCTGCAACCCGATTTCGCAACTGGCAAAATTGAACCCGACCTGGAACAAGCGAAGCTGGCCATCGACGTTGTCTCCTACATTGCCACCCAGGTGGAAGGCAAATTGGACGAGTCAGATCGTCGAACTTTACAGAACACCGTGCGTGACCTAAAATTGAATTACGTGAACCGGGTGCAGAGTTGACCGTAACCGTCCACGATCGCCGCGAGGCCCTCGCGCACTTTCACCTCGTTTACGAAGACTTGGTGGAGGTCATTTGCGATGCCGGAAACTACGGCCCGACGTCCGCTCTCTCCACCCGCTACGCGGAGCTGGTGGATGAATATCGCGTGGCCTACGCCGCCGTCCAGGCGTACTTGGAGCACTTTTTGGAAGCCAATGTCGCGCTGCGGCAGCCGTTTATCCGTCTGTCGGTCCGCCCCACGCTGGCGGAGCTCATCGAAACCGACACCGGTGGCCTCATCCCCGACATCCTCGCCACCCGTCGCGCCATTGTTGCCTACCAGCAACACCTCGCTCAGGTTCCGGCCTAAACCATGGTCTCTGCTTCCATCGAGTTTGCGGAAGTCGCTCCTCTGTGGGAAAAAACCTACTCCGCAAATTTTCGAATCGATGAGGAGATATGGCAGAGAAATATGGTCCATCATCCCGCCGTGGTGGCCTCGCTCCGAGGTACCGGCTGGATTGCCGTGCTGAAAGGGCCGGTCCCCGACTACGGCGGCAACCCTGGCCACTTCCACCTCGCCGCCCTCGCCTTTGACTCCCCCGCCGCCGGTCAGGAAGCGGTTTCGAAGGCGGTGAACAAGGCAACTGAATTGGGGGCCAAATCCCTGGCATTCGGTCAAGATGGCGATCACATTTGGCCCGGCGTGCCGCACGACCATCCCCACGTCATCGCCGCTCTAGAGTCGGCCGGATTTACCATCGGCGGCTCGGTCGATGACCTCCAACGAGACCTCACCGGTTACACGCCCCGCGATGCCGCTGCCATCTCGCCCGCATTTCGACCCGCGAGTACGTCGGATCAAAGCGGACTCCTGGAATACTTCACCCGCGAATTTCCCGGTCGGTGGCGGGTGGATGTGATGCAGCAATTCCATGAAAACGCTGCCCGGGTCATGGTTTGGGAAGTGGATGGGGCCATCGAAGGGCACGCGCTCATTCAGACATCCGACACTCACCATCCGATTGGCGGGGCAATTTGGAGAAATGATCTTGGCCCGCAGTGGGGCGCGTTGGGATCTATCGGCGTCTCCGCCCGATTACGCGGCGGCGGGAGCGGAGGGCGGCTGCTTGACGCCAGTTTGCTGGAGCTAAGCCGCCGACAAGTACGGGAATGCATCATCGATTGGACCGGCCTGTCCGCCTTTTACGAGAAGTACGGATTTAAGATCACGCGAAAGTACCAATCGGCCTCTCTGACCCTCGGCACCCCGTAAACTTCACAGCATGATTCCGGGTTCGAGACCTTCCTCTTCCAAGCCACGGGTGGTGATCCTAGGCGGAGGGTTCGGCGGAGGATTCGCCGCCCGGGAGCTATCAAAGAGCTCCGATAAGTTTGAGACCATTCTCATCGACCGGCATAACTACCTGACTTTCTATCCCCTCATGATCGAAGCCGGAGTGGGTGCCATTGAGCCGCGCCACGTGGTGATTCCTTTGCGAAAGCTCATCCGCAAATGCGACCTGCGGGTGGGCGAAGTGACCCGGGTGGATCTCACTACCAGTACCGTCTTCTACCGTCCGGTCGGTCAGATCGCAGAAACATCATTGGCCTACGATGAACTCGTACTCGCCATGGGAAGCGTGACTCGTCCACCGAACGTGCCGGGGTTTGCCGAATACGGTTTTGAAATGAAGACGCTAACCGACGCGATTGAGCTGCGCGATCGCGGCATCCAGTTCTTAGAGATGGCGAACTCCGAGCCAGACCCGGCTCGGCGCCGAGAACTGCTCACTTTTCTGGTTGTCGGAGGCGGCTTTACCGGGGTGGAACTGTCCGGAGAGTTTCAAGCCTTTCTGCACGATCTCCTGTGCGACTACCACCACGTCACCGAAGCCGATATCCGGGTCATGCTGTTTGAACACGGACCCCAATTGCTCCCGCATTACGACGATCACCTCTCCGAGTGGACCAGCAAAGAGCTAACCCGCCGGGGCATCGAAATTCGCCACGGCGAGAGCGTGGTAGAAATTGGTGAAGGTTTTGCCGTACTCTCCACTGGGGAAATAATCTCGACCCACGGGGTTTATTGGACCGCGGGCATCGCCGCGCCGCCCGTGCTTGACCAGATTCCTGGCCTACCGCGCAACGAACGCGGTTACGTTGCCACCAATCCCGACCTCTCGGTGGTCGGCCTCCCCAATGTTTGGGCAATGGGCGATCTTGCGTTCGTTCCCGATGCCCACGGTAAGCCGTATCCCACCACCGCCCAAGTTGCCTTCCGACAGGGTCCTCACCTCGCTCGAAACTTAATCCGCCGCCGAACGGCACAGCCGACAAAGCCATTTTCCTTCGAAAACATGGGGGCGTTCGCGGCTATTGGGCACCGAAAGGCGGCGGCGCTGGTGAAAGGACTCCGATTCCAAGGCTTCTTTGGATGGCTACTCTACCGGGGCGCGTACTTCACCAAGTTTCCCGGATTTGCGACTCGCCTGCGGTTGCTGGCCGATTGGACTCTGGAACTGTTTTTCAAGTCACCTCCCGTCCAGATTGGCGTCCATCGTCACCGGCGAAATTAGCGACTCGGCGGCCGAATATTTACCTTCACGCCGCGCTCTTGCTCGGCGGCTCGAATCGCCAAATCGCGTTTCTGCCACAGTTTAAACGAGTAGTAGCCGATCCCAACCCCGGCTAGCACCACTCCCGTAAATGCAAAGATAATGGTTGGAAGCTCGCCAGAATTCACACCGATAGGTTACTCGGCGTCATCCTTTGAAGACTGGGATCACCAGAAAACTAGCGCTATTGTCTAGCTCTCTGGTGCGTCCTGGGTTTCTTCCGCTGCCTCATCGGCGTCTAGGTCCCCGTCGTCCGCGCCCTGAATGATGCGAGCGATACTACGGACTTGATCCGACGCGGCCAGGTCGATCAACTTGACGCCCTGAGCCACGCGACCGGTGGTTCGGATTTCCTTGACCCGGATACGAATTCCCTTTCCGTTTTGCGTCATTACCAAGAGACGATCATCGTTCTCCACGACCTCGGCTCCGACGATCACGCCAGTCTTGTCCGTGACGTCCATGGTCAGAATTCCGCTTCCGCCGCGTCCCTGCACCCGGTAATCATCCAGCTTGGTGCGTTTGCCGAATCCCTTCGCGCTCACCACCAACAGGGAGGCTTCCTCGTCAACCACGGCCGCGGTAACGACCGCATCGTTGGGCTTGCCTTCTTTGAATACCAGCGCCTTTACGCCGCCAGCGGCGCGCGATCGGCTGGTTGCATCCTTTTCGTTAAAGCGAATGCTCTGGCCTTCTCGAGTTACGAGAATGATGTCGTCATTGCCGCGCGTTCGCAACACCCAACCCAGCTCGTCGCCTTCGTCGATGTCGAATGCTTTGATTCCGTTGCTGCGGATATTCGCAAATTCATTCAACGGTGTTCGCTTGATCTCGGCCTCGTGACGCTTACCGGTTCCCCGGGTAATCATCGCCAAGAAGCCTTCGACGTTCAGATCCTTAATGGAAATAGTCGCCGTGACCTTTTCTCCACCCACAATCTGGATGTAGTTGATGATCGGCATGCCGCGGGCGTATCGTCCGCTTTCGGGAATCTCGTACGCCTTCAGTCGGTAAACGCGACCCAAGTCGGTGAAGAATAGGATGGTGTGGTGAGTCGAAACCTGGAACAGGTGCGCCGGCTCATCATCCGCCTTCATCGTATTGTTGACGCCCTTTCCGCCCCGCTTTTGGGCTCGGTACGCATCAATCGCGACCCGTTTGATGTAGCCGTCGCGGCTGATGGAGATGATGGCTTCCTCATCCGGAATGAGATCCTCTTCCGAGAATTCCCCGGCTTCGCGAGCCTGAATCTTGGTGCGTCGCTCGTCCCCGTGCTTGTCGCGAAGAGCGGTCACTTCGTCGACCAAAACCTTGGTCAAGCGCACCGGATCGGTCAGGATGTCCATCAGGTTTTGAACCTTCAGCGCCGCATCCTTAAAGTCCTGCTCCAGTTGCGATTGGTCCAACTGAGTGAGTCGGCGCAGCTGCATGTTGAGCACTGCATTGGCCTGCAGCGGGCTCATGTCAAACCGGCGCACCAATTCTGCCCGTGCCGTCGCCGTATCGCGGCTGGCACGAATAAGGGCGATGATGTCATCGAGGAATCGCCGGGCAATCTGGTAGCCCTCGTTGAGGTGCAAATCTTCTAGCGCGCGATACAGTTCGTAACGCGTTCGCCGCTCAATCACGATGCGGCGGTGAATGATGTACTGATCGAGAATTACCAGGAGCGGGCAGGTGCGCGGGGCCAGATCCACCAGCGACAGCATGGTGGCGCCAAAGGTCGTTCTCAGGTTTGAGTGCTTCAGCAGGTAGTTCAGCGCCTTGTTTGGGTTAACGTCGCGACGAACCTCAATCTCGATGCGCATTCCGCGCTTATCCGAGTAGTCCTGAACCGTCAGAATCCCGTCGAATTTCCTTTCTTTCGCGATCTGCGCGATCGATTTGATCAGGTTTTCTTTATTCACCTGGTACGGAATTTCGGTGACAACAATGACCGACTTGCCCGCATCGCCTTGCTCGATCATCGTCTTGGCCTGCATGACGATGGAACCGCGTCCGGTTTCGTAGGCACTGCGGATACCCTTAGTGCCCATGATGATTCCGTAAGTCGGGAAGTCAGGGCCGGGAATGATTTCCATCACCTCATCCAAGGTGCATTCCGGATTTTCAATCCGATACAAAATCGCGTTGCACACCTCGGTGAGGTTGTGCGGCGGCATATTGGTGGCCATTCCCACCGCGATGCCCTGGGAGCCGTTGCAAATCAGATTGGGAAACTTGCCGGGCAGAACCGTGGGCTCGTTGGTGGTCTGAGAATAGTTAGGAATCCACTCGACCGTCTCGCGGTCTAGGTCTTCCATCATCTCCATGGCGAGCGGCATCAAACGCGCTTCGGTGTATCGCATTGCGGCCGGACTGTCGCCGTCGATGCTGCCGAAGTTGCCCTGGCCATCAATTAGCGGGTACCGGAGGCTCCAAGGCTGCGCCATACGCACCAAGGTCGGGTAGATGACAGCTTCGCCGTGAGGGTGGTAGTCGCCACTGGTTTGCCCACAAACCTTTGCGCACTTCACATGCCCGGAGTCGGGTGTGATGTTGAGCGTCCGCATCGCGTACAGAATTCGTCGCTGAACCGGCTTCAACCCGTCGCGTACGTCGGGCAAGGCGCGGGCGATGATGACGGACATCGCGTAGTTCACATACGAACGCCCCAGCTCATCGGCGACGTTCACGGCGGAAAGGTTCGGATTCTCGGCCACAGTTCAACTTTCGCGTAGTAACTCGCGAAGATGTAGGTTACCCCGCGCCCGGTATCAATGCCCATTTGCCCCACCCAAACGTATGGATATTTCTAGAGGTGTAACGCTTTAAAGGGTATCAGGATTTGATACAAATATCTCAAAAAACCCGTCTCACATTCAGGAACAAAGAATACGCTCGCTTTGGTCATACATGTTGATTGCCGGAGTCCTATGCCGGCGTGAGTATTTTTTGTTTGTGAGTGTGCATTGGTGAGGAGAATTTTGTGAGCGGATTGATTGGCAAAACTGCGTTGATGGCTCTGGTCGTCATTCCCGGGCAGTTCCCTCGATTCACGTTCTATCCCAGCGAACCACTCGACCGCAGTAATGGCCTGGAGATCAAGATTAACTCCGCCATTTTTGCGACTCGATATCAATATGAACGCGGGTGGGAGATTGCCAGTAAGGGACACAAACTTCTGGTGCTCAAGTACACCCTCGCCAACACCGCAGATTCCGCTCGGGAATATTCCCGCACGGCGGTGAACTTCGGCGTGTTGCTTCCCAACGGCGAGAAGAAGAAAGTTCTCACGATCCCAGAAAAACTGCTGGCAAATCCAAAGGTGCAAATCAATGCCGGCCAGGCGGTCTCCGATGTAGACGTGCCTCGAGGTTCCGGCCGACGTGGAGCAACCGAACCTGTTCCTGTATATCAATCGTGAGGAGCGGCCGCTATCGCTCAACGTAAAGATAGAAAATCAGCTGGGAATTTTCGGTCGCCCTTCATCTAACGTCAGCATCGACGACGCCAAAGCCACTTTGAAAGACACGCTCCGCCTTGGCGTGTGGAACGTTCAGCTATCCAAGCCTAGCTACTCAGCAGAACCGCCCAGTTTCCGGGTGCAGGCTCCGGGAGACTTCGGATATGCCATCGTCCCCGTCAAGTTTGAAAATCCGCTCGGTTCCAGCCAGGGTTTAACCGCCTATGCGATGCGGTGGGAAGCTACCACCACCGATGGAAAAGCCGTTAAGTGGTCACGAATGCTGCTGGACAACGACGGTAACGGGATGGATCAAGAAGTGAAGGGTCGCCGTTCTGCCTCTGGTCGGTTAGTTTTCTATCTGCCGGCCGGTTCAAAACTCGGTTCGGTAAAAGCGCTGGATCCCGCATCCAGTCGGTCGATTACCGTCCGCATCGACTAACGCGCGAACCACCGCGGCCCCGCCTTCGTAGTCACTCCCATGGATCGGTCCGTAGTCATCATTGGATCCTCCGGCTTCCTGGGCCGTCATCTTCAATCCTATCTTCAGCAACAAGGCTGGCAGGTGATTGGCCTCCGTCGGGGAGAGAATGGCTGGGATGGGAAGTCCCGCGGTCCGTGGGAATCGTCCCTTGTCGGTGCGACGGCGGTCATCAACTTTGCTGGGGCTCCCATCACGCTTCCGTGGACAAAATCAAACCGTGATTTGATCTTGCGGAGCCGGCTGGAAAGCACTCGCGTCGTCGGGGAAGCGCTTGGCAGCCTTGAGTCACCCCCCGCTTGGATTAATGCCAGCGCCGTCGGTATCTATGGAAATCGCGGCGACGAAGTCCTCCCGGAGAACTCCGCCCCCGGCTCCGGTTTCCTAGCCGAAGTCTGTTTAGCTTGGGAAGCCGCGCTCGCCGATTCGCCGGGATCAACTGGTCGCCGCATCGCGCTCCGTACCGGCATCGTCCTCGGGTCAGACGGCGGGGCGCTGACGCCGCTCGCCAAACTCGCCCGCATTGGTCTTGGTGGCCCGCTTGGAAATGGCCATCAGTGGATGCCCTGGATCCACGTGGCCGACCATGTCCACCTCGTCGAATTCCTGATCCAGTCCGCGTTATCAGGCCCCATCAACGCCGTCGGACCGGCTCCCGTCCAGAATCGCGAGTTCGCGAGTTCCCTGCGCAAAACCGTTCGGTGTCCCATTGGCATCCCTACGCCATCATTCGGGCTCGCCTTCGCGGCAAAGTTGGGCGGACCGGACCCATCGGTGTTGCTAAACAGCACCCGCGTCCTCCCCCAACGCGCTCTCGATGCTGGTTTTCGCTTCGAATATGACAACCTTGCATCCGCTTTGGCCCAATGTCTGCCCAATGTCTGAGAAGCTCGTCATAGGGTCCGGTAAACTCATCGTTTCGTGAGAGAGCTTCTTTCAGGAAGCACCCCGGTTACCATGACGATTACGCGCGAGGACCTTAACCCCTGCACGGTGAAGCTGGAAGTAATTCCCACCGAAGAGCAGGTAAAGAACAGTTTTGACAAAGCCTTCAAACAGCTCTCTAAGAAAGTGAAGCTGCCCGGCTTTCGTCCGGGTATGGCACCGAAGGCCATGATGGAAACGCTGATTCCCAAGGAGGACCTGTACGAGGAAGCCGCTCAACAGCTCATCCGGGTCACGATTCCTGCCGCCATCAAGGATCAAGGGCTAGAGCCCGACACCACCACCCGGCCCTCGGTTGAGCTGCAAGAGCTTTCCGATGAGAACGGCTACTCGGCCAAGTACACCGTAAAGGTGCCGCTGCCGCCGAAGGTTGAACTCGCGGGCTATGACGGTCTCTCCACCGAAACCGAAGAAATCGAAGTTTCGGACGACGAAATTGAGCAGCAGCTAGACGAATTCCGCCGCCGACGCGGTGAGCGAACGCCGGTCACCGACCGCGGTGTCCAGGAAGGCGACATCGCTGTGGTCTCGATCAAGGCCAACGACGGTGATCCGCGAAACTTCATGGTCATCGCCGGTAAATCCTTCCCTTCGCTTGACGAAACCCTCACGGGAATGAAAGTCGAGCAAATCAAGGGCGTCGAACTGAGCTTCCCGGACAACTTCCAGGACAAGGATTGGGCCGGTAAATCGTTCCACGCCTGGGTCACCCTCAATTCGCTCACGGGCGTAACCCTTCCGGAGCTGGACGATGAATTCGCGAAAAGCCTAGAAACCGAAGGCGTTGACGACCTTCGTGAGCGCGTTCGCAATGGCATCCTCGGTGCCAAGCAGATGATGCAGTTCGAGGTTTCGACCGACAAGCTGATCAACGATCTGCTGGAAAAGAGTGAAGTTCACGTGAGCGATAACATGTGGGAAGCCCTGGCCGACCGTCGGCTCCGGGAAACCGCCGAAGAGCAGGCCAAAGAACGCAAGTCCCTGGAACAGCACGCTCAGGAACAGGGAATGACCCTGGAAGAGTTCGTGAAAGCCTGGCAAGAGCGAGCCAAGTTCGAAGTTCAGCGCGCCCTCGTGATTCAGCAAGTCTTTGCCAAGGAGCAGATGCAGCTGACCAACGAAGATCTGAACCAGGAACTCATCTACATGGCCGCGGAATATAACCAGAAGCCGCCGGAAATGCTCAAAACCCTCCAAGAGAATAATGCTCTGGACGAGCTGCAGTTCCGTAGCATTCAGCGCCGCGTCCGGTCGTTCCTGCTGGAACAAGCAACCGCCGCCAAGTAAGCCTGGCCCGGTAAGTCCCCCGCCTAGTGGTGGCGGGGGCCCGACCAACCGTCGATGAATACACCAAGATCACGGGCGGTTTGGTATTCCATCGCATCCGTGGTAACCGTCTTTAACTGTCCGCAGGCATCCGCAATGGGCACGGTTGTCATGTGCAGCGAGTTATACGCCACCATCACATTAAATTCGCCGCGGTGAACGGCCTTCATGGCTTCCACCCCGTAGGCCTTCGCCAAAATACGGTCGGCCGGATTGGGCGTCCCGCCGCGCTGAATATGACCCAGCACGGTGCCCCGCATATCAAATTCTCCTGGCGACTGAGCTTCAATGTCTCGGAGCAACCGGTTAGAAACGCCGCCCAGCATCACTTCCGATGACGAACCTGCGGTCGAAACCAGCTCATCTTCAATTCGCGCCCCTTCGGCCACCACGACGATGCTGGAACCGAACGCCTGCTGTCGGTAACGGAGAAACTCCACCAAATCGCCAACCTTAAACGGAAATTCCGGAAGCAAAATGGCATCTGCCCCGCCCGCGAGACCGGCCCGGATCGCAATCCAACCGGCGTGGCGACCCATCGTCTCGACAAACAGCACGCGGTTATGGCTACTGGCCGTGGTATGAATCCGGTCCATTGCTTCTACCACCACTTGCACCGCTGTCGAAAATCCGAACGTCCGATCGGTGGCACAAAGGTCGTTGTCGATCGTCTTCGGTACGCCGACTATGTTCACGCCCAGTTCGGCCAACTGCAAGGCTCCGCTGAGAGAACCATCGCCCCCAATGACCACCAGAGCATCGATCCCAATGGAATCCAAATTCTCCTTCGCCATTTCCAAAACGTCGGCTGGGATTCTGCGTACACCCCCCGCCCCGACTTTCGCCCCGAAGCGGCCGCGATTCGTGGTCTTGAGAATCGTGCCTCCCAGGAACGCGATGCCACGAACGTCTTTTGCCTCCAATGGTCGGTACTTCATCGGCGAGAGAACGCCTTCCCAACCTTGTTCAAAACCCACGAATTCGTAACCCATGGGTAAACCAGTTTTGACAATACTGGCGATGACCGCGTTGAGTCCGCTGCAGTCACCGCCGGACGTGAGAATTCCTACTCGCTTCATAAACTGGAAACGCTAGTGTACGCTAGCCAACTGCAGGAATCGCATTAAAACTCAATCCAGCAGGCGGTAAGAGGCAACAACCCGGGCCATTCTCTGAATCGTGGTCAAGTGCTCCGTCGGACGGTAGGAAGCGTGATTCAATCGCTCCATCTCTATCGTTAAGGCGTCCGAAGATTTCTCGTAGGCGGAAGCATATTTCCGCCCGGCTTTCACGCCGCCTAAAAGGATCGATAGCTCTAAAGCCGTTGCGGTATCTACCAGCGGCACGGCTCGATTCAGCAGCCGATCCAGTAGATCATCCTCCCGGAACGTACGGAACCAGGGGATCGCCGTCTCCCGAACCAATGCGGCGACGGTGGCGTACTGCTCCGGTTCCAAAGTCCGCGGCCACGAGTGAATTTTCGGTGGCAGGTCAAGCTCGCCGACGTTTCCCGAACAGACCAAAACTGGGGCCCGCGACACCGGCTCCCAGTAGCGAGCCCGCATATCGCGCAGGGCGTTGTTTCCTAGATGCACCGTAATCCGAATGCCACCGAGAGGTGACGTGGAATCCGGGCGGATCACCACCTCCTCAATCCAGTCATCGAGTCGGCGCTCAAATAACGGCGTGCCGCCGTTCTGAAACCGCCGGAAGCCCGGCGAGCGCATGGCATCCTCAATATTACGTGCTAACTGCGACGAGACGGACACCGCCGCGTCCGGAGCTACCTCCGCCTTGCCCGAAAAAATTCGTTTTCTCACCCCAAATTCCAGGTTGTCGTTACGGGGTCGATTGCACCACCGGCGTTGGTGGCTGAACCGGTAGTGTGGCATCCGCAATGGAATGGCCCGCCCGCGCTGGCGTCGATCGAGGCAACCAGAACGTGGCGCCCACGTTCCCAACCTGAGTTCGTTCGGTTCCCACGGCCGCCGCGCCGCCCGGAATCTGCATGGCGCTCGCATCCGAAATGGCAATGCCTCCCGCCGGACAAACCTTTTGCACATGCGCCGCCACGTCAATCACGTGGGAAAAGTTCACGCTGGTGATGTCCGCCCCGTCCGGCATATTCACCGTGCCGGTATGAATGCCGCATCGCAGGACAATTGGCTCCCCAATTTTATTACGGAATTGATTGAGCTCAACCAAACCCGACTGAATGGTACGCGCGGCGGCGTACCCGCTAGCTGGATTTTCGAACGCGCACGTCACGCCGTCCCCGGCGGTACTGTGAACTCGACCGCCGTTCCGAAGCGTGATCCGCTCGACGAACCGATGGTATTCGCTAAACGTGTACTCCACGCTTAGCACGTCGGCTTTCTCCTTCATCCGTGTCGAGCCGACAATATCCACACTCAGGAAGGTCACTCGCTGCTCGCCCTGCTTCAATTTATCCTGAAGCTGCACCAACTGCTGCAGCAGCTCTTGCCGCTCTTTCGCCGGATCCTTTAGGCCCAGTTGGGGTCGATATTTTTCCAGTAACCGGTAGAGCATCCACCCGCCAATCGCCGACCCAATGACAATCGGAATGATTGCGGGGGCGAAAATCCGCACCGGAGCTTGGAGTATCAAGCTAAAAATGGCAAACATGCCGTAGCAGCCGCCACCCAAGATAACGCCATTAATCGCCGCGCCTTTGGGATCGCGAGAAAGCAGCATGTTCCAGCCGCCAATGGCCATGAAGATCGTGGCCACCATGGTCAGCACGCCGTAGTTACCGGCGCTACTGCCAATCTTCCACTCCAGCGCCCACATCAGCGCCGCCAGGGCCGACATCAAACCCGAGAGGACAAAACGTCTCGTGTTCGGCTCCAGAGTTAGGTACTGGGCACGAATCGTCTCCAGGGGGTTGGTGCGCTGCTTATCGGCACGAATCTTTACCGCTAAGCGAACGTATTCGGCGGGAGCGCCGGTGGCCTCTGCCACCGCATCGATCACCTCTTCGTCCAGCAGACCGCCGTTCGCCGCCCGGAGGCGTTGGGCAAGCACCAGCATCTGATCAACGCTATCTTCCGATAACGCTGGAATTGGGCTCACGCGAAGGGCATCCCCTTCCCGTTCAGGTGCGCTATAGAGATCCACTTCTCACCAAAATTCTACTATCGCGAGGGGACTTAATGACGCCATCCCAACGGATATCGATGGAAATCCTCGCAAACTTCTGACCACGCAAAAGGACAAAACAAAAAACCCCCTTCCGCCATCGGAAGGGGGTTCATGATCAACGATCTCTTAAAGACCGCAGCCCGTAAGATCCGGTTCCGGATCCGTCTTGGGAACCAGCAGGATGTTGGAATCCAAGTTGTTCGTACCGACCGTGAGCGTGGGCAACGTAACCGAGCAGGAAACGTCTCCCGCTTGGTAACCCAACGAATTGTAGTTAAAGATCTTGCGGAACTTGCTGGGGATGGATTCGCTCACCACGAGCATTTTCTTCGCATTCAACGGTACCGAAGCTCGGAAAACGCCCAGATTTGGTTGCTGCACCTTACCGACCAGAACTCCGTCCGAATCGTAGAACTCGAGCGACACGCCGCGAACGGTCGTACCGTCGGCCGCGTTCACTACCTTAGCCACCAACGTAGCCTGTCGAGGCTTAACGGAGTACGGTGCGTAGTAGTTCTTTCCGAGGTACGTGGTACCGACGAAGAACGGCGCCACCGTCGGGACGGCTCCCGCAATGTACAAACCGGAGTTCAAGCCAAGCGAGCCGTACGAGCTGCTGGTGTCCGACGACACCCAATCCGTGGCAGGCAGAATCGTTCGCTTACCGGACGAGTCGTAGCTCGCCAGTTGAAACTGCACCGTCTGGTTAGCCTCAATGTTCTGCGTATCCTGATAGACGTAATTGGCCGGATCGGTGGGCAACGTACCGCCCGGAGCCACAATGGCTTCCACCACGGTGTCGGCACTGGGCGTCGGGAGACCGCCGGTGGAACCGGTTCCTCCGGAATCGTTACCTTGGCCAGCGCAGCCGATCAAGATTGCGGCGAGCGAAAACGCCATGAACAGTGGAGCGAGCTTCATCCTTCCCTATTATGCCAATCTCGCGAGAGATTAGCTATCTTGAGACGCGATCAAAGCCCGCGAAGATTCACCCTGGTTCAAATTCGTTTTCGTCTCCCCGATTACAAGCCGCAATCGGGCGGCGGGGGCGGCGGGTTGGTCCCCACATTCCGCGTGACAATCACTTCATTTGGCAACGTCACCACGGAGCTTCCAGAACGCGCTGGCAAGGCGGGTCGGTAGCTATCGCAGACCATTCCCCATTCTTTGCCCTGATACGAGAACTGGTTGTAGTACTTGGTTCCTAAGGAGGAGAAATCCACCAGGAACGAGGTGGCCGTGTTGGGAACCACCGTTCGGAAGGTCCCATTGCTGCCGGTTGTAGCGGTCAGCAGCTGAGTACCTGCTGAATTATAAAATCGGACCACCGCGCTCGGAACACCTTGGCTCTCCGTATTCCGAACGCGACCACGAACCACACCACCGGTAGAGACGGCCGTATAGGTCTTCGTTGAGGTCCCGCTCAAAGCCCGCAGCGGAATGGATCCCGCGCTGGTGACCGACAGCGATCCCGCCGGATTCACTACTGCGATCGTGCTCGATGCCGTCGTACTCCAGTCGCCGGCCGTTCCAAAAACGAGGGCTCCCGAAGTATCGCGACCCCACAGAATGAGGTCAAACGTATCACCCTGGCGGAGAGAAGACGTCGAGACGGCGTAACTGTCCGAATCCCGAGCCTCGATCGTTGTCGCCAGCGACGTTCCCGTGGATGAGGTGGACGTTCCCGTGGATGAGGTGCTAGTGGAAGTCGAACCGCCACCTCCACTTCCTCCGCATCCCGCGATGACGGCGGCCACCACGGCCCCGAATCCGATAACAAGTCTTCGCTCTGGCGACATAGCAAGAGGATAGACCGAATGACAACCCAAATAGATTCGTTCTATTTGCCGTCAGTAGGTGATAACCAGCTGCGGACGCAACGTTTCCCGCTCCGCATCCCGGCTGTAAATCTTGTAAGAAGCCCGATTTTCCGTCACTTCCAGGGCCGAAGTCAGCGCGATATCCAGCGGTTTACCAGCTTTTCTGGCTGCCTCCAGAAAACCAGCAAAATCACCAGGCCCCTTCAACAAATCCACTTCGATTAAGATCGGAGTCGAGTCCGAGAGTGCCGTTGGCGAGGTCTGGCCAAACACCGCCTTATCGTCACTCGGCGGCATGAGCTTTTCGGTTTGCGCGTACTGCCAGGTCTTCTCGATGAAAGTTCCGTTGATCGGTCGAACCTGCAATGGGGCCGCCTTGGCTTGCTCCAGCGTGAAAGAAGGATTGCTCACGTTGTACACCCGCAAGAACGCCGAAGATGGCTTGCCGTTCGGAAGCTTGGTGGCATCGAACTGAAGCAGACCGTAGGAAAACTGTTCCAGTTCACCCGCATTTTTCGCCGCCGCTCGCCCATCCGTGCCCCACACGCGAAGGAAGGAATCGTGCGCCGGATCGCCGGCGTGAGGATATGCCCAAACGTCATCCGTCGGAATCAGCGTCACCGAATCGAGAGTGACGAACGACCGCGGCGCAATTACAGCCGCAAACACTAGGCAAGCAATCATAGAAATATCCTAGCTCACCGGTGCCGTGGTCGTCCGGGCCCAGCCGGACTATTGCCTCGGAAAAACGACCCGGTTCCGTCACAATAAGGGGGATGCACGCGCTAAAAGTTTTGGAGTTTGGGGAGATCCGCGCGGCATTGGCGCGCCACACGGAAACCATCATCGGCGAGAGTTTGGCCCTCTCGCTCAAGCCTTCCTTCGACCGCTCGGAAGTCACCGAACTGATCGAATCCACCGCCGAGGCGTACCGCGCGCTTGGAGAAGCCAGCGTGCCGCCGCTTGGGCGCGCCCGCGATCTGCGAGACTCGCTGAAGCGTTGCAGTAAGAAAGGCATCCTCAACGGCCATGAGCTTTACCAAATCGCGGAAAGCCTTTTCACTATCCGCACCCTGAAATCGTTTCTCGCCAACCGAGCCGAAGATTTTCCTCGCCTCCACCGCTACGTTCCGGCGCTGTTTGAAGAGGAACGCTTGGAAGGGCTTCTCTTTGCCGTTCTGGAGTCCGATGGCAGTCTTCGCGATGACGCGAGCCCGGTTCTCAGCCAGGCGCGCTCCCGCAAGCGTTCCGCTGCGCAACGCATTCAAGATCGCATCCAGCAGTACCTCACCGGCAAAACCCGCGAACTGCTCAGCGATCCCATCTACACCGTCCGCGACGGTCGTTACGTTATTCCGCTGAAGGCCGAGAATCGTGGGAAGATCCGCGGCATTGTCCACGACGTCAGCGCCTCGGGACAAACCATATTTCTGGAGCCTGAAGACGTTCTCCAACTCGGCAACGGACTCCGCGAAGCCGAAGCCGCCGAACGTGCCGAAGAAACTCGCCTCCTGACCAACTACTCCGAACGCGTGGGTGTTATCGCCGATCCCCTGTCCGGTGCGCTGGAAGCAACCGCCGCCGTCGATCTGATTTTTGCCAAAGCCCGGTACGGGTACGACGTCAAGGCTTGCCTGCCTCAGCTGCGAACCGGAATCGGTGAAATCAAAATCACTCACGGCTTCCATCCCCTACTGGATCGCAACATTGCCGTACCGCTTGATATCCAAGTCGCCGGATCAGCTAGCGTTCTCATCACCGGTCCCAACACGGGCGGAAAAACCGTCGCCATCAAGGCCGTTGGACTCTTCGTTCTGATGGTCCAGAGCGGTCTGATGCCGCCCGCGTTTGAAGTCCAAATTGCCCCGTTCAGCCAGATCTGGGCCGATATCGGCGACGAACAAAGCCTGCAACAATCGCTCTCCACGTTCAGTGGTCACCTCAAGAACATCGCCGATGCTCTGCGCTGGATGAAGCCGGGCGCGTTGGTCCTCCTCGATGAGCTGGGAGCGGGTACCGATCCTGCCGAAGGCGCTGCCCTTGCCGTTAGCATCCTGCGGGAGATGGACAAGCGCGGTGCGGTCATTCTGGCGAGTACTCACTACGGGGAGCTCAAAGCGTTTGCCTACGAGGACGAGCACTTCACCAACGCCGCGATGGAGTTTGATCCGAAAACGCTCAAGCCCACGTACCGCCTGCTGATGGGCTCCCCGGGAGCCAGTCAGGCCCTTCGCATCGCCGAGCGTTACGGCATTCCCAAAGAAATCGTAGAGCAGGCTCGCCTAGAAATCGGCACCCAGGCCCGCGATATCGCCCGGATGCTGGAACAACTGGAATCCTCCCAGAAACAGGCGCGGATTGCCCAGGGCGAAGCCGATCGCCGCATCGAAGAGCTCCGCCGAAGCGAACAACGCACCGCCAAAAAGCTCGCCGAAGCCGACGAAATCCGCCGCACGGCCCACACCAAGGCCCAGGAAGTCATCGAAGCCGCGCTGCGAGAAATTCGGCTCGAGGCCGACCGACTGTTCACCGAGCTCAAACGCGACGCCTCCCCCATTGCCCGCGATAAAGTCCGCAAGGGACTCCGCGATCTCGACGACGCCGGTCGAGGATTGGCGCAGGAGTTTGCCCCGGTCTCCCCGCGTCGAACCGGTCCCGCCAAGTGGGATTTCAAAAAAGGTGACCCCGTCAAAATCGCCGGCTATTCGCAAGCGGGCATCATCTCCGACGATCCGAAGGGCAACAAGGCCACGGTTCAAGTTGGCCCGTTGCGGCTCACCGTGGCCCTGACCTCCTTAGAACCCGCCGCCGCGCCGACGCTTCGTTCTCGCCCGACGCAAAACAATCAGCTTCAGAAGGCGATGACCGCCGGCACCGAAATTCAGCTCATCAGTCAGCGGGCAGAAGAGGCGCAAAGAGAGCTCGAAAAGTTTGTGGATGACTCGATTTTGGGCGGTGTCCCTAGCATCCGCATCGTCCACGGGAAGGGTCAGGGAATATTGCGGAACGTCGTCCAGGACTATCTGCGTAAGCATCCCCAAGTCATCGAGTTCCGCGACGGCGAGCCCGCCGAGGGCGGCGCAGGAGTAACCATTGCCACCTTCGGATAAGCCATCCATCGGCGCTCCCAGCACGGAAGCTGATCTCATTTCGCTCGCTTCCCGCGTACAGGCGAACGCCTACGCAAAGTACTCCGACTACCCGGTCGGTGCCGCGCTGGAGGACGATCGCGGACGCGTCTTCCTCGGGGTAAACGTCGAAAACATTTCCTTTGGCGGCACGCTATGCGCGGAAAGGAGTGCCCTTGCCGCCATGATTACCGCCGGCAGCCGCCAGTGGCACCGCGTCGCCGTCGTCACCCGCGATGGCAACACTCCATGCGGAATCTGCCGTCAACTGCTGGCGGAGTTCGCCGCCCCCGATGCGATCGTGCTCTGCACCAATGGCGAGGGCAAATCCCAGACCTACCGGTTCTGGGATCTCCTTCCTCACGCCTTCGACGCGGAACTCTAGTCAGCCGCTAAGGCGCGTCGAAGGCGCGCTTCGACTCTCGCGGGCCCTAGCAACGCCATCAGCTCAAATAGGCCGGGTCCGAACGTTTTTCCGGTGAGCGCCACCCGAGTGGGGTGCACGATCGGTCCCAACTTCTCAAACCCATTCGCTTCCCCGTATGCTCGCATTAGCGCATCGTAATGCTCCGTTGTCTCTCCCGGATGGGCGATGATGTGCTCGAACAATGCCGGAACGTGCGGCTGAGTCAGCCACTTCTTCACCGCTTTCTCGTCCATCGTCGGCTGCTCCACCAAGAAGAATTCGAGCGCTTCGCCAAAATCCGCGAGCGTCTGCACGCGCTCTTGCTCCAGCGCCAACGCCGCCTTGAAGTACGCCCGATCCGCGCTGACCGCTTGGGCCAATCGTTCCAATCGCGGCCAGACTTCTGGATTCGGCACGTCCCCATCCGAATCCGGCGCGTTCCAGTAGCTCTTCACGTAGGGATCGTTCACGTACCGAAGTAGATTATCGAGCAGCTCGTCGATGGTCATCTGCCGGATCTGGTGACCGTTCAGCCAACGCAACTTCTCCAGATCAAATTTGCCGGGCGAGGGCTGCAGGCCGCGCAGGTCAAATGCCGCGATCAACTCGTCTTCCGTCATCGACTCCCGGTCGTCGCCCGGAGCCCATCCGATGAGCGCGACAAAGTTCTTCAGGGCGTGCGGGTGGTAGCCCTGCGCCATGTAGTCCAGTACTCGCGTTGCTCCGTGGCGCTTCGAAAGTTTCTTACCGTCGCTGCCCACGATCACCGGCAGGTGGATAAACACCGGACGCGGCCAACCAAACTGGTCAAACAGCAACGCGTGCTTGGGCGAACTACTTACCCACTCTTCGCCGCGCATGATGTGCGTGGTCTCCATCAAATGGTCGTCCACCATGCTGGCAAAGTGGTAGGTCGGCATTCCGTCGGTCTTGATCAGAACGGAATCGTCCAGGGTATCGCTGTCGAATTCAATCCGACCCCGAATTGCGTCCTCCACCGTGATTTTGATCCCGCGGGGGACGCGCTGACGGAGCACAAACGGCTTGCCTTCCGCAATCGCCGCCTCCACCATGTCCGGCGTCGCATCGCGCCATTTGCCGCCGAAATAGCCGGTCGGTTGCTTATTAATCTGCTGAATCTCGCGCATCTCCGTCAGTTCTTCTGCGGTGTCAAACGCCGGGTAGGCGTGGCCCGCCTCCACCAGTTGCTGCGCGATTGGGGCATAAATGCCGGCTTCCTTACGCTCCGACTGCCGGTAGGGAGAGTGCGGTCCGCCCACGTGCGGACCTTCGTCAAACGTAATCCCCACCCAGTTTAGGGTCTCGATGAACTCCTGCTCGCTGGCCGGATTGTATCGAGATCGGTCGGTATCTTCAATCCGCAGAAATAGCTTTCCGCCCTGGTTTCGGGCAAACAGTTGGACAAACAGCGCGGTACGTAACGCACCTACGTGCAGCAACCCGGTAGGACTCGGCGCAAAGCGAACTCGGACGGACATATTCCCTATAGGGTACCGGCGAATCGACCTCCGCCCCCGTGAGTGGCCTCAGAAATCTGCTTGCCGAACGACAATCGGGACGTAGCCCACTTCCATGCCTTTCGGTGGTTTCACGAACATTGCCGTGTCCAGACTGGCCAATCTTCCCGTCTTTGGCGGCGGCAGGTAATTCTTGTCGGAGGTCCAGTGGCGATGAATCTGTTCCACCAACGCCTGCAATCGCATCTTTTCGGTGGGCGACAGTCCCGCGCGCTGCAGAGATGGCTGGTCCACGAATCGGAACCAGGCGTAACTCACCGTGCTACCATCTGCCAACCGTGCCCGGAAGACCTTGGATTTAGCTCCCGGCACGTGCCATTCATCGGTGAGATCCGCACCGGATTCGTAAGCTTGATGGGTGGTTGCCGAGGGAAATTCAGCTTTTGCAAGGCCGGTTGATTCCGGGACTTCGGCCGCCGGAATGGCCGTCAAATGCCCGTCTTTTTCCCGGCAATACTCGGGAAATGTTCCCTTCCGAAAACCGCCCTTCCATGCCGCCGTCGTCGGCACGTTCCATAGTAGTCCGAAGGTCGATTGATCCCAAGCCGCGGTGGTTACCCAGTTCTTGGTGCCGGCAATTTCGTCCCGGACCTGGCCCTGTCGGACCGACAGCGGATTCGCTCGCACGGGCGGGGTGTTTGCGCCCTGGAGGTTGAAGGCGCCCGTCGGAATTTCGCCGCCCTTGCGCCACGTCTCCACCTGATCAAACAAAGCTCCCTTGGAATAGTGGGTCAGGTTGTGGATCAAAACCGTTCGCCCCGACTTGTCCACCGGAAACTGCAACCGGGGAATCTTCGAGTACCGGGTCCCATCCCCATCCTGCCCCAAGAACCGGGGCACCGTGTTGATTTCGATGGCACCGCCAGTAACCAACCCCGGCTTCGCGTCCAACCCTCTTCCCGTCGCGGGCGGGTGGATCTTAGATATTCGACTCCAAGTCGCTGGTACGTAAAACGCTACCGGACCCCGGAAATTCTTCGCGTTCAAGAACAGTGTCCAGCTCTGGTTCCCGGTCGGCACCGGCGAATCTGCTCCGGCTGGCTTCGCGTCAATCAGCGGCAAGGCCATCCAGGCGTAGCCGAAAATATCTCCCACTGTTCCGGGTCGGAAGGTCAAACCGTCCGGTGGCACCAGTAATCGCGGACTCAGTTGCGCAATCCCCATCTGATCCGGTGGCAACGGCTCGGTCTGTCCGAACCCCCAGCCCGGCGACGAGATCTCGTGGTTATAACCGTTCGCCGTCCCGTTCATCCGAAACTTCGCGGTATCGCTGCCAAATCGCGTGGAGGCCCAAAATCCCAGTCCTCCCTCAATCGTCTGGAACACATCCCGATAGCTCGGACCGCGTTCGGGCATCGAATCCCGCGCCACCGTCCCTTTGGGCACTAACGGCTCTTCGGTATCCCGATTATCGGGAAGAATCCAAATGCTCGCGAGCCCGATCTGAAAATCGCGCAGCGGACGCTCCACCAACGGCCACGCCGAGGTGTAAAGGCTCACCCCGTACATGAATTCCGGCTTGGGGGCCGGAACCTGCATGCTGATGTAACCCGCCAGTCCCTGCGAGACGAGTTGCGGCGGATCCGATCGGGTGAGCCAGAGCGCCAGCGGCACGATCATGCTCAGATCTCCGCGAGGGTCTTTCCGGCGTAATCCTGCGCCCGCACAATCTGCCCGGTCGTTCCATCGTCGTAGAGTGCCGGTACCAATGCCCCCGGTAGCACCGATTCCACCGCATTCGGCGCGTGCGGTCCGCCTAAATCGGTTCGCAACCAACCTGGATCTAGGGCGTTGATGAGAATGCCGTCGCTGATCAATGCCCCGGCCGTGTCCGCGACGAACTTGTCGACAGCCGCTTTCGAGGCCGCGTAAGCCGTCATCTCCGGCTGATTCGCCACCCCGGAGGTTACATTGATAATCCGCCCCCAACCGGCGGCTCGCATACCGGGAATAAACGCCAAACAAAGCCGAATCAAGGAGATTACGTTGACTTCAAAACTGGCTCGGAAATCTTCCGCCGGAAAATCTAACCAGTCGGAACGGTACGGCGTCATCACGGCCGCGTTGTTGTACAGAATGTCGAGGGTCGGCACCAGCGCCTTCACCTCGGCGATTAGCGTATCCACCTGCGCCTGGTCCGAAAGCTCCGCCGCCACTTGGTGCACCGAAATCCCCTTCGCCCGAAGTTCTTCCGCCAATCCGGCTGTGCCCTCCAAGTTCCGACTGTGCAAAATCACATTGCAACCTAGATCGGCGAGTCCCAAGCTCACCTGGCGGCCAATGCCGCGACTCGCTCCCGTCACCAATGCCCACTTACCCGAAATATTTGCCGTATTCATTTTTTCCTTAACCGTATTGGTTCGCCGATTGGGGTTAGTATGGTCAATTATTTCGCTGGTATCGTCAACCCATGCCCGGAGCCAACGTTGATCCTTCTCGACCTCTCACCGATGAGCAAATCGAACAATTCTTGAACGACGGCTACACGGTTATTCGCGGAGCATTTTCTGGTGACGACTCCAAGGCTTGGGTTGCGGACGAAAGCCTTCGGTCTGGGTTTGACTTACAAGACGAAACCACGTGGACCCAGCCTTACGCGAGGATCAATACGCATCGATGGGAACTGCTTGAAAACTACTCTCCAATTGCGTTCCATGCCTCCAACTTTTTGATGGGCGGTGCCGATCGGGTTAAACCCGGGACCCGCATTAACTTATTTGCCCTCAATCTTCTCCAGGGTGCCGATGCCCCGTTTAGCCCGCCATCCCCCGGATCTCCCGGCTGGCACAAAGACGGCTGGCACTTCCGGCATTTTCTGGACAGCCCGGACCAAGGCCTACTCGGAATTCCTCTTCTAACCGATGTATTTCCTTCCGGAGGGGCCACGTTCATCGCCGCCGGCTCGGTCGCTCCCGTGGCCAAATTCTTGGCCGACCACCCCGAAGGCGTCCTCCCGAACGAGTTTCCGTGGAAGGATTTGCTATCCGGCCCCGAAATCAAATTCTTGGAAGCCACCGGCGAAGCGGGCGACTTCTACGTACTGCACCCGTACCTTCTCCACGCCGTATCCCAAAACGTCCTCCGCCGCCCTCGCGCGATCAGCAATCTCCTGTACGAACTCCACGAACCAATGATCTTCAATCGGTCTGACGCCGACTACTCTCCGGTCGAAGCGTCAATCCTCCGCGGCCTGGGGGTCGAATCGTATGATTTTCAACCGACGGCGCCCCGATTCAAAAATCCCACCTACGGCCCCATCCAGTAGCCATCAGAAACGAAATTTGGACGGATGTGTATTTTCCCGTTCACATCCCGCCTCTCTGTCCTTGAGCTCCATCCCGACATGCGGCTCGAGGACTTTTGATGAAAATTTGGCATAAGAATATTGGCAACTCCCCCGCCCGAGCGGGATTGCTACTCGCCGCGGGGTTGCTGTTCACCCTCGGCACGGTCCGGCCCGCAATGGCAACCGCCTACGGGAGTCTGAACAACTTTGACTGCGTGAACGACACCGGAGAGGAGACCCACGGTTTTGAAATCGAGCTGGATTACGGCCACACCAAGGACGTCACCTACACGTACGACTACAACCATTACGGTGCCCCCAAAATCACCGAAGACAACTCGGACCCGGCTCACCCCCGCGTCTTCATTCGGTACGAAAGCGGGAAAAAGCCAGATGGAACTTGGGCCGCCTACACCGCCATTCCGTCCGGCCCGATCTCACCGACCCAGGGTCACCAGTTCACTGATCCGTCCGTTAACTTTGGCGGTGAACACTTCGGCGTCGGCTTCATCGGCAACCCCGTTGCCGTCAAGTACCACTGGCTGGTAGATGACCATGCTGGTCACCTTGTTCTTGGCCCGGCGGTTGTGATCTCGACCCCCACTTTCACTTACTATCCGCCGGTTGGTAACAAACCCGCCCACGTCCAGGCCGAAATCGAGCCCCAACCCGCCCCACCCATCATGGAATTTGGCCCGGCCTCGTGGACTAAAGAGATCAAAACCACTTCGCACAACCCTAAAAAGGTCAGCCTCAACAACCTGGTGGGCGACGATGCGGGCAAGCCGCAGCCTTGGGCAAATGGCGAAAAGCCGGAGATTGAAACCGAGTGGAGCATCCTTCAGCAGGAATTTGCCCTCGGTAACGGCGGCAAGCACGGCGCGCACCAAGGCAAGCAAGAGGATCTTCCCAAGGGCAACGAAATGGTCACCCGACGCTACGAGTTTTACAAGTACACCGGCCCGATCGACGGTGAAACCGGCGAAGCGGTAGCCGACGAAGTGGCAGCGGACGGTAAGCACGGAGTTGGTAAAGTCACCTACGCCGACCATATTGACCCCGCTACTGGCGAATGGGTGACGGTCACGAAGGATATGTCCAAAGTGGTGGTGGTTGGCGATTTCGTCGGTGCCCAAATGGCTGGTTTCGATGTTGCCCCCAAGCTCGGCCTCATCGACCACGTTCAAGATGGCGCGATCAACGTCACTTTCCCGGATCGCCTGGTGGTCATCGGCGGCCCCGCCGCGTTCACCGCAAAAATCTCGGCCGGCGCGCTTCCCGCCGGAATGACGCTTAATTCGATCACGGGGATCCTCGGCGGTAAACCCACCGAAGGCGGAAACTTTAGCTTCACGGTCGAGGCCACCGACGGAACCGACACGGTATCTCGTGCCTACTCCCTTTCAATTGCGGGAGGAGTCCCTGCCACCTATAAGGTTGACCTGCTCGCATCTCCCGCGGTCGGCGGGTCCGTCACCGGCGACGGAAGATTTAAGAATGGTTCAACCGTCACCATCGGGGCCACCGCAAATGCCGGCTACGCATTCCTTAACTGGACCGAAAAGGCCACCGTTTATTCGACCAGCCCGAACTATTCGTTCAAGCTGAAGAAGGATCGGAGCTTCGTTGCCAACTTCATTGAGACGTATGACATCACGGTGGGTGGCGTGCCTGCCGCCGGTGGAACCGCTGCCGGAGCCGGAACCTTCAACAAGGGCACCAGCGTGACGGTAACGGCCACTCCGAATGCCGGGTACGGATTCGTGAACTGGTCCGAATCGGGAGCCTCGGTCAGCAGCACCCCCAGCTACACCTTCACCGCCTCTGCGAGCCGAAACTTGGCCGCCAACTTCGCCCTGCTGCGAGTCATCACCACGGCAAGTGCGCCGACTTACGGTGGCACCACGGTTGGCGGCGGCACGTTCAACGACGGAACCAGTGTCACGGTCACGGCCACCCCGAGCGTGAACTATGCGTTCGACGCCTGGACCGAAGCGGGCAAGCCGGTGAGCACCACCGCCAGCTACACGTTCTTAGCCAGTCAGAACCGAACCCTCTCGGCGAAGTTCGTTCGCACTTACATCGTCACCACCCGATCGCTCCCCAGCACCGGTGGAAAGACCTCGGGCGGTGGAACGTTCAAAGTTGGCAGTACCGCTACCGTCACCGCCGTAGCGAATGCTGGCTACAAGTTCGTGAACTGGACGGTTGGCGGGGTGGAAGCCAGCAAGCTAACCACCTACTCCTTCTCGGTTACCGGCACCAAGAAGTTGACGGCTAACTTTATCAAGAAGTAGTCGTCCGGAAAGCCCTCTGGCCCCCTGGCATGTAGCCAGGGGGCCACTTTTTGTGCTTCGACTGCCCGCATCTCTCCCTAGCATTTCCCAGCCGTTGCGCTTAAACTAGCGTTATTCTATGAACGGTTTATCGAAGTCGATAATTCTTGCCTCCCTCGTCACCGCCGCGGTCAGTGCATCTGCCCATTCCCCGGCCGGACCAAACTCACCAGTCTCAAAAATTATCGCTGCCCGGTTAGCGGCGATGGGACACCGAAACTGGATCGTAGTGGCCGACGCCGCTTACCCGCTCCAAACCGCCCCCGGGATCGAAACCATAACCGTGGACGAAAGTCAAGTGGATGCCGTAAAGGATGTTCTGGCCGCCCTCGCCAAAACCAAGCACGTTCGTCCCGAGATTATGTTGGATGCCGAGCTCAACTTCGTCCCCGAATCTAGCACCCCCGGGATTTCCAACTACCGAAAGCAACTGCAGGCGGCGCTCGGCAAGCGGCCGGTAACGCGAACCCTTCACATCGACATCATCGATCAGCTTGATGCAGCCGGCAAGACGTTCAAGATTCTTCTGATCAAGACTCCCCACATCATGCCGTACACCTCGGTCTTCTTCCGGCTCAATTGCGGCTACTGGTCCGACGCCTCCGAGAAGTCTCTGCGCGCAGCAATGGCTAAAGGAAACAAGTAACGTTGACACGCCGCACCTTCGTGGGCACGGCCGCCGCCAGCGCGGCTAGTCCGCTGATGCTGATTCAGCCCGAGGCCAAGCCGCGCCGTAACTTTAAATCTATGCGGGCAACCGAACTGCTCAAACGCACCGAACCCGAGATTTATCGCGGCGCGGAGCTGCGCTACATCGGGATGCCCGTGGGTGGTTTGTTCGCCGGCACCGTTTATCTAGGCGGTGACGGCCAACTTTGGAACTGGGATGTCTTCAACCAACACCATGTCGGCACCGTCCCCAACGGGTCGGTTACCTTCATGGGCGATCAGCTCAACGAAATTGGTGGCTCGAACTACGTCGAACCACCGCGCCAGCAGTCACCGTTCAGCCAAGTTTTTGAGTTGGTCACCAACGGTCGGGTCGTAAAGTTTGGCGACATCGCGTTTCGTGGGGAATATCCTGTCGGGAGAGTCACGTACCAGCAAGCCGACGCCGAGGTCGAGATGTCTCTCACGGCGTTCTCGCCGTTTTGCCCCTTGGACGTGGAATCTTCGTCATTCCCCGCGACCGCAATGACGTACCGCATCACGAACGTCGGTCAAACTCCTGCCGAATATCGCCTGCGCTACCGGGTTAATCATCCCGTCCTTTGCCACTCCAAAAAGCTTCGCTCCGACTTTCAACTTAAAACTAGGCCGACGGCTCTCGGTGGCATCGAGTTCTTCGCCGCCGCCAAGCCTCAAAATCCGACCGCACGCCCCGATATCAAGTTCGAAGATTGGTCGACCGGCACCTACGGAAAGTGGGTCGCCACCGGCACGGCATTTGGCGATCGTCCCCGAAAAGTCAGCGATCTCCCCACCTACATGGGTCCTGTCCACGCTGGCACCGAGTATGTGGTGAACTCCCACCAAAACCGCAATGGTGAGGACGTAGTAGCGGCCGATAATCATACGGGTGAACTTGTATCTCCGACCTTTAAGGTCGAGCGAAACTACATCAATCTGCGCGTGGGAGGCGGTAGTCATGCGGGTCAGACCTGCATCAATCTCACCTCCGAAGGAAAAATTCTTCGCTCCGTGACCGGTCGCGAAAGCAACGTCATGGATTGGACGGCCATGGACGTCACCGAATGGATCGGCAAATCCGTTCGGCTGGAGGTCATCGACCACTATTCCGGCGGCTGGGGACAGATTTCCCTCGGGGAAGTCATCTTCTCCGACACGCCCGCTGCCCTATCTCCGATTAACGAACTAGGCGATTTCGGCACCTTCGCGGTAGAAGTAGTAGGCACCAAGCCGACGGTGGAAGCCGGAGAGGCGGCGACCATCTCAGTTCCCATCGCCCTCAACCCGGGTGAAACCAAGGAGGTGACGTTCGTGGTGGCGTGGCACTTCCCCAACGCATCGCCACAATTGCCCGCCAAGACCAACTGGTACGCCACCCGCTGGATCTCGGCCGCAGCTGTCGCTGCCGATCTCATCGCCCGATGGCCCGCCTTGCGTGACGTCACCCTTGCCTGGAACGCCACCTGGTACGACTCCACGCTTCCCCACTGGTTCCTCGACCGGACTTTCCTGAACCTGGGCACCCTGGCCACCACCACCTGCCACCGCTTCGCCGATGGTCGGTTCTATTTCTGGGAAGGAATAGGATGCTGCGCCGGAACGTGCACCCACGTGTGGGGATATGCCCAAGCCATCGGTCGCGTTTTCCCGGAAGTCGAACGATTCCTCCGCGAGAAGATCGACTTCGGCATGGCTTTTCACGCTGAAACGGGTCAGATTGACTACCGCGCCGAATACCACCGGATCGTCGCCCACGACGGTCAGTGCGGGTGCATCCTGCGCGCGCTCCGCGAACACCAAATGAGTCCCAACGACGGGTTCCTTAAAGGCATTTGGCCGCAAGTCAAACGCGCCACGGAATTCCTCATTAGCGAAGACAAAGACGAGAATGGAATCCTCGAAACCGCCCAGTACAATACGCTCGACGCCGCGTGGTGGGGCAAAATTGCTTGGATCTCGTCGCTGTACGTCGCTGCCCTTCGCGCCAGCGAAGTGATGGCGCGAGAGATGGGTGATCCAGCCTTCGCCGATCGCTGCGCCAAAATCGCCGCCAAAGGCTCCGAGAATCTAGTGAGTGAGCTCTACAACGGCGAGTATTTCATCCACCTGACCGACCCGGCCCACCCGGAGTCGAATAACACCAACGTCGGTTGCCACATCGATCAGCTCTTTGGTCAATCCTGGGCTTGGCAGGTCGGACTTCCGCGTATCGTTCCGCAGAAGCATGCGGTATCCGCGCTCAAAGCTCTTTACAAGTACAGCTTCTGGGAAGATGTCTGGGAGTATCGCCGACACGTTAAGGGCATCCCCGGCGGACGGTGGTATGCCACTCCCGGTGAAGGGGGCCTGGTGATGTGTAGTTTCCCGCGCGGCGGGGCGGCCAATTCGGTCGGAAAGGGTTCGGATGCGTGGGCGGTCGGCTATTTCAACGAGTGCATGAGCGGATTTGAACACCAAGTGGTCGCCCACATGCTTGCGGAAGGCATGGTTACCGAAGGACTTAGCGTTCTGTACGCCATCCACGACCGCTACCACGCCTCCCGACGGAATCCGTACAACGAGATCGAGTGCAGCGATCACTATGGTCGCGCCATGGCATCATACGGCGCGTACGTATCTATCGCCGGGTTCGAAGTCAATGGACCTCGCCACGAAATGAAATTCACCCCGCGCGTAAAAGGCCGGTTCCGCGGTGCCTTTATTAACGAGCAGGGCTGGGGAACCTACGACCAATCATCATCCGGCGAAAAATCGGTCACGTACCGTTACCGGGTGCCGGGAGTTCACGCCGCGGAATAGCCCAGTGGATCCTAACCCCCCAATCCTCGCCGAGTTTCTCGCGCCGTATCCCGATGCGGTGCGAGAAACGGCTTATGCGGCCCGTAAGATCCTCTACTCCCGGTTCGCGCCGGTTACCGAGATATTCTACGATGCCACCCAGGCGGTCTGCCTGGGATTCACCTACACCGATCACGAACGAGATAACTTCATCAACCTCGCCGTGTACGCCAAACATGTCAGCCTCATTTTTCCCTACGGTGCGCAACTCGACGACCCGGAAGGGCGATTAAAAGGAGAGGGCACCCGAGTCCGCCACATCCGCCTTACCAGTGCTGAAGATTTACATGACCATAACCTGAGTGGTCTCATCGCTCAAGCTCACGGGCGCGCCGTCGTCCCAATCGATCCCCTCCCCGAGACAACCATCGTAAAATCGATGAAGGGACCCAAACGCCGTCCGAAACAATAAGCGGCTTCTTTAAAAAAATTAATCACAAGCGCACCCTGCTCATCGTTTTTCTCAGTCACGTTGCGTTCATCGGACTTCTCTGGGCGTTCATTCCGATGGTATCGACCAACAGCCCGGCGTCCATCATCATCGCCTCCCTATCTGCCGCGGCTTGTATCTTGTGGTCGACGCTAAAGATCTCTCCCCTGCAACCGCGTGGAGAATTTCAACAAAACGTTCTGGTTTCGTTGGCGTTTGCCGATCTCATCATGCTCGTCGGCACATTCATGGGGAGCAATCTCCCGCAAGGACTGTTTGCTGGCGTATCGTGGTGCCTCATGTTCATCTTCATCTTCCCGAAAGTTCTCGCGGCGTAGACCACAGTGCCGCGACAACCGTGTAACATCGGCCTATGAGCACGCATACCTTGCCAATTGGCGATTTCCTCCTCACCAGCATCCCCATCTGGCCCGGCCGGATGATGAACCCCTCCCAGTTATTCCAGAACCAAACCCTCGACGAAATCGATGACGCCCGGGCCAAATTCCCGTACTACTTCGGCGAAACCAACCAAGAACTCAAATTCACCCTCAACGCCTTCCTCCTGCGTGGACCTCACGGAAACGTCCTCATCGACACCGGCGTTCCGTCCGAAACCCAGCCATCTCCGTTGCTAGTCGGACTTGAGGAAGTGGGCCTCAGCCCAGATGACATCCATTTCGTCGTGTTTACCCACCGCGACGGTGACCACGTTGGTGGTGGCACGGTCGATGGTCGCCCCGCCTTTCCCCGCGCCCGGTACTTCATTGGCCATACCGAATACGAACACTTCCGCGCCGACCAGAGCCGTGCCGAAACATTTGCCAACCATATCACGCCGCTGGAAACCGCTGGGTTGTTAGAAGTCGTGGCAAACGATGCTGAAATCGTCCCCGAAGTCCACCTCTATCTCACACCCGGACACCGATCCGGTGCCACCAGCGTCACCGTGAACCGCCGCACCACCCACCACGGCGCCATCATCCTGGCCGACACGTGGCATTCCGCCATCCAAGTAACGCTTCCCGATTGGCACATGATGTTCGATGAAGATGGCCACGCCGCTTCCGCCACCCGCCGCCAAGTCATCGAAATGGCCGAACGCGACGATCTCCTCGTGGCCGTTCCCCATACCATCGACCACGGCTTCGGGAAAGTCCGACGCGATGAGCATGGCTACAAGTGGGATCCTTTCACGTAGTAGCCCTGCACCCGCTAACGTGCCCGACGGTCGATACGTTGATCTTTAGGGCGGTTACGTCGAGACAGCCCACCTTTCGCCGATGAAAGACTTAGACCTTGGCATTTTGTTCTTCCTCCAGATGGCCATCATTACGTTGGCCTGCCGTTTGGTTGGCCGACTGGGGAGTTACTTGGGACAGACCCAAGTGGTGATGGAGATGGTAACCGGAGTCCTGCTGGGGCCGAGCCTTTTTGGCCTTTTGCTACCCCAGTACCAAGCGGCACTATTCCCACAAAAGTATCCGCTGGTGATCGATGGGGTGGCCCACGAAGTCCGGCATCCGTCGATGCAGATCCTTTACATCATTGCCCAGCTCGGTCTGGTGCTTTACATGTTCGTGGTCGGGGTCGAGTTCGACGTCAATTTGATCAAAAAGCGCGCCGGTTCGGCGGTCCTGGTCTCGGTATCCGGAGTCCTCGCCCCCCTCATCCTCGGCATTACCTTCGGGTTCTTTCTTCATGGTCAGGCCACTTCGGGTAGCTCGCTATACTTCGGACCAGGCGTTTCCAACGTCAACGCCGCCCTCTTCATGGGCGCTTCCATGTGCATCACAGCCTTCCCCATGCTGGCCCGGATCATCATGGAGTCCGGGCTGGCTCGTACCACGATGGGCACGCTTGCCCTGGGAGCCGGTGCTACCGATGACGCCATCGCCTGGTCTCTGCTAGCCGTCGTACTCGCGGTGGAGAAAGGTTCTCCCCAAATCGCATTCATGGCCGTTGGCGGTGCCGTCGTGTTTGGCATTCTGATGATGACCATCGGAAATCGCCTGTTGGCGCGTATCGTCGTGAAGGAGAAGCAGGAGATCACCAGCGCACAATTCGGCGTGGTCGCAGTCGCTCTACTCATCTCCGCGTGGTTCACCGATTACATCGGCATCTACGCCGTGTTTGGCGCGTTCATCGCCGGTGCGGCCATGCCCCGCGGTCCCCTCGCGGAACAGGTCCGCGACAAGATCCACACTCTGGTGACGGTTGTGCTGCTACCCGTATTCTTCGTCTATAGCGGACTCAATACCAAGCTCAGCCTGGTCAACACTCCGCAGCTTTGGCTGGTTACGATCGTCATTTGCCTCATTGCCGTAATCGGGAAAGGCGTTGCCTGTACCCTCGCCGCGCGAGCCGGAGGGGAGGGTTGGCGGGAAGCCTGCGCGATTGGCACCCTCATGAACGCGCGGGGGCTGATGGAACTCATCATGCTCAACATTGGTCTCCAAGCGGGCATCATCACGCCCACGCTTTTCACCATGATGGTGATCATGGCTGTCGTGACCACGTTGATGACGTCGCCGCTCTACCGATGGATCTACGGTCGCCACGTCGTCGCCGCAGCGGAGACCGTGCCCGTGCCAAGCTGAGTAGTGCCGATCAATTGGCGGAGAGGTCGCGGCAAGCTGGGGATTTTGCAGCCCCTCATCGGCGATTGGGTCGCCGAATCCGATTCCCCTCGGGGTCCGATTCGGTGCGAGCGGTCGCTAAAGAAAATCCTCGGCGGAAACTTCATCGAGCTGACCGCGATCTGGCATTTCGGTGACACTCGCTACCAGGAGACAGCTATCATCGGGCCGGGTGACGCGGGCGGGCTTCAGTTCTGGTCATTCACCAACGATGGCAAGCGATCCGTGGGCAATTCCGTAGATGCCACCGATTTACATCCCCAAGCCATCGCCTTCGAAGCCCAAATGCCGGCCGGTACCGCCCGCATGGCCTACTACCCCAACGACGAAGATGGATTCTGGTGGGTGGTTGAATCAAATACTATGTCAGGATGAAACCGAATGGTCACTCACCACTACAGGCTAGCAAATCAACCTTAACACTCCGGGCGCCGTGAACCATCCAAAATGAACCATGACCATCGTTGACCAAATCATTGATCTGCTCGAAAACCACGGCGGCAGCCTGTACTTTGGCGAGCAAGTCACCGAAACGGAGCACGCGCTTCAAGCCGCCTACCTGGCCGACCAGGCCGGAGCCCCCAAAGAACTGGTCGCCGCTGCGCTGCTGCACGATATTGGTCACTTGCTGCACGGACTGGGCGAAGACGTGGCCGATCACGGTATCGACGGAAAGCACGAGGATGTCGGATCTCTCTGGTTAGAGGGTCGCTTCCCGGCGAAAGTGCTGGACTGCGTACGGCTTCACGTGGATGCCAAACGGTATCTCACCGCGACCGAACCGGGTTACCTCGCCGATCTGTCCGAAGCTTCCAAGCGCAGCCTCGACCTCCAGGGCGGACCTTTCACTCCCGATGAAGTGAAGGCATTTGAAGCTCGCGAACCATTCTTCCGCGAAGCCATCCAGGTGCGCCGCTGGGACGACGAAGCAAAAGTAGTGGGGCTACAAGTTCCGGGAGCCGAGCATTATCGCAGCCTGCTCGAATCCCTCGTGATCACGGCCTAGACCCCCGAGACGCTACGCCCCAATTTCCGGAGCAATCGCTCAAGTTCGGATTGCTCCGGAGCCGACAGAGCCGAGAACGCCGTCGCGATGCGTCGCTGATGGTCGGGACAGATCTCCTCAAACCGCTGCCGACCAGAATCGGTCAGGTGAACGGTCACCACTCGTCGGTCTACCTCCGATCGCACCCGGGTGACCAAACGGGATTTTTCCATCGTGTCAATCACGCTTGAAAGGCTGTTCTGCGAGCACAGAATCTTGTTCGCCACCTGCGAAATCGTGAGCGGCCCCCGATGGTACAGCGCGTCCAAAACTCCAAACTGGGTGACCGTCAATTGATTCTCCGCCAATTGAACATGCACAAACCGATTGACGCTGGTGCAAGCGCGGTTCAATTTGATGAACGTTCGTCGCGAAGATTCCTCCAGATCTAGAGCTTCATCCATTAGACCCATAATACTCCATATCGATTATATCGATATGGATATAATAAACCCATGAACGTTTTGGGCATCCATCACATCACCGCCGTTTCCGCCCGTATCCAAGATAATTTGGCGTTTTACACCGGCACGATGGGCATGCGACTCGTCAAAAAGAGCGTCAACCAGGATGACGTAACCGCTTACCACCTCTTTTTCGCCGATGCCGCGGGCACCCCGGGGACAGATCTCACATTCTTCGATTGGCCCACGATGGGGCCGAATCAGCCTGGCGCGGCGTCAGTCGCTCTCACGACTCTGCGTGTGTCTCGCGAAGCCCTCAGTTTCTGGGAAGAACGCCTGAAGGCGGCGCACATCGATCCCATCCGCGACGAAGATTACTCGGGGCGCTCCCGCATTCGGTTCGCAGATCCGGAGGGCCAACGCCTCGCTCTGGTCGACGATACCGACCTTCCCGCCCACTATTCACCCTGGAACGCCATCGTGCCGGCGGGGAACGAGGTGCGCGGCATCCTTGGCGTTGACATCGAAAGTGCCCGTCCCGATTCCACCCGCCGCGTTCTCACCGAACTTCTGGGCTACCGAGATGTCGATGGCACGCGATTCGTCACCGATGGTAGCGAAGTGGTCGTCCACGAACCCACGGGTCGAAACTTTGGCCACCTGGGCGCGGGCGGGGTTCATCACGTCGCGTTTCGGGTGCGCGACGACCAAGAACTCGCCGCCATGCAGGAACGCATTGAGACCGCCGGTCTTCGCACCTCCGGCTACGTCGATCGTTTTTACTTCCACAGCCTCTACTTCCGCGAACCGGGCGGTGTTCTCTTCGAACTGGCTACTGACGGTCCCGGAATGCCGAGCGACGAACCAGCCAATCAACTCGGAGAGCGCCTTGCCTTGCCGCCATTCCTCGAATCCCGTCGGGCCGATATCGAAGCAAACCTCAAACCGTTGCCCCAACCGGCGTACTTGCAATCCGATGCATCGTAACATTGAGTAGTCCATCATGAGTTCAAGAAAAGTCGCCTTCGTATTTCCGCCTACCGTCGCCGATGAAGCTCCGGGCGTCACCATCCGCCGCACCATCGGCGGTGAACGCCTCGTTCTTCTCGACCCATTTCTTTTGTTGGATCACGTCACCATCGACCCCGCGAAATCAGGCGGGGAGGTCGGTTTTCCTCGCCACCCGCACCGGGGTATCGAAACCCTCAGCTACGTCCTCGCCGGACAAGTGGCGCATAAGGATTCACTGGGCAACGAGGGACAAGTCGGTCCCGGCGGAAGCCAATGGATGACCGCCGGCAACGGCATCTACCACGCAGAGGGATTGATTCCCGACGAGAATGGGGGCGAGTTTCTGCAGCTCTGGTTTAACCTGCCGCAAAATCAAAAGCGCATTCCCGCCGCTTATGTCGGTGCCCCGGCCGATACGATCCCGGTCGTGGAAACCGAGAACTACCGGGTACGCGTGATTGCGGGAACCTTTGGCGACGCTACCGGCCCATTCCGGGGAATCGCCGTGAACCCAACCGTTCTCGACGTCCATTTAAATGCCAACGAATCTATCACCCTGCCCAGTGCCCAGGGGGAAACCGCGTTCGCCTACGTGACGGCCGGCAATCTCCTGGCCGATGGAAAAACCGCAGCCACTCCCGAGCTAATGGCCTTTACCGACGGCGACGGCATTACCGTTTCGGCCGGTGAATCCGGAGCGCGTTTCCTTTTCGTCGCCGCGAAACCCTTGAACGAGCCCGTTCTTCAGTACCGGTCACTCGTCATGAACACCGTTGAAGACATCCGAGAAACCCTGGACATGATCGAAGACGGCACGTTTGCCGCTCCGTAGTACGGGCAACTAGTGATGACCCGAAAACTGTTCTCCGGCCGGAATCGCAACCGGCATGTAGTTTGATTTGGGGGCCAAAGGGCACATAGCAAAGGCAGTATAAGCACAAGGCGGATTGGTAGCCCGATTAAAATCAATCGTCACCACTCCGTCTTTCGGTTTGTCCGTGTTCAAGAAACGTCCCGCCGCATAGGTAGTTTTTCCGTTGGTAAGGTCCTTGAAATTGAAAAACAATCCATCTCCTTCACTCTCGGCATCGAGTCGGTACTCCTTTCCGTCGATCGAGAACGTCACGTAACCCGGCGACCCGACCGGCGCGGTATCGCCCAGGATATTGGTGATGCGAATCTCTTTGTGGGGCACATACGGAGTGAACTTAGCCGTCACCACGTACTTATCGGTCGGCTCAAACCATTTCAAGCCTTTGAACTCGGTTCGTGTTTTCGCGTTAGGATCGAAAAGGCGAACTCCGACGCGACCGCCGCGCTCGATGATTCGAAACCTTAAGTCCGCCACCTGCACGGTATCCGGTCGGTCCGTCGCATCCGAATTCAGGGCAGTTTTGGTCGCGACCTTCCCGTTCACGAATGCCGATTCGCCATCGGCAACGGTGAGCGTTACCTGCTTGATTTTCAACGACAGAACGCCGAGATGCCCGGGGGCCGAGGCGGGAAGTTGAACCTTATTGTCGGGTCCGGATCCAATCGTAAATTCCCCGTTCCCGGCGTCATCCGGCGTCAACCAAAAGAGACCGGCGACGCTCAACCATCCGCTTGGCCCGCGCAACGATTCTTCCCTAGCTTTGCGCCATTCTGATAATTCGGATCCCGCCCCGATCGCCACCGCCGTAAGCACTAATCCAACCAGCCACCCACTCATGCTCTAGGTTTACCATTCGGCACGGCCCCGCAGAACCGATATCTCCCCCGATGTCACCGTAAGTGACGGATCGTTCGTTTTTCGATTCGATCACCTAATTTTTCTCAAGGTGAATCAGCGCAATCTTACGTTCAATTCCCCACCGGTATCCAGCCATTTCGCCGCTTCCCCTCAGAACCCGGTGGCACGGGATGAGGACCGCAATCCGATTAGAAGCGCAGGCGCGGGCGACAGCGCGCACCGAAGTAGGCTGCCCAATACCGGCGGCCACCTCGGCATAACTTTGGGTCTCGCCGGCAGGAATGGTGCAGAGAAACTTCCAAACCTTCGCCTGAAATGCGGTGCCCGCGATATCTAGGGGCAGTCCGCTAAATGTCTGCAAATCTCCCGCCAGGTGCCGACGCAAAGCCTCCCCCCAGGGTTGCAAAAGCGGTTGGGAGTCGGCATCCATTTTCTGCACGGAAGCCAAGGGAAATTCCTTCTCCAACCGTAAGCGCAAGCCCTCAACCGAATCTCCAAATTGCACCCAACACACGCCGCGATCCGTTGCGGCAATCATCAACCATCCAAGTTCGGTGGAAACTTCGGCGTAGCTAATGCTAATACCTTTGCCTCCCTTACCGAATTGCCGCGGAGTCATCCCCAACTGAGCGCCTGTGCGCTCATAGACACGGCTTGCCGACCCGTAGCCAGCCTCCTCAATCGCTTCCCCCACGGGTCGGGACGCTCTCAGTAGTTGACGCAACCGATCCCCGCGACAGGCATCGGCGTATTCCCGAGGCGATACTCCAATGCACTCACGAAACACCCGCGGAAAATGATTTACACTCAATCCGGCTCGATTGGCTAAATCTTCGGTCGAGAATTCTTGGTCGCTCTGTTCCCGAATCATGCGGCATATCTTTCGCATTGTCGCCAAATGCGGCGAAGCCATCGGTAGATCGGTTACCGGCCGGCATCGGAGGCAGGGCCGAAACCCCGCCTCAATCGCCGCTTGAATGGAATCGTAGAAACGAACATTTTTCGACAACGGGGTGCGGGCCGAGCAGCCCGGACGGCAAAACACCCCGGTGGTCAGCACGCCGACCCAAAACTTGCCATCAAAAGTCCGATCGCGGTGGGCGATCGCTTCGTAACAAAAATCGTGATCCAGAGGCGCGACCATTTGCGTTAACACGGTTACTATTTTTGCCGCAAATGGTCCGCCGATCTATCCGATTCTCGCGAATCGTATTTTTTGAACTAGCCTCCTACCGGCTTACCATCAATCATCATCTTTGTTTCGATCCAGGTCATTTTCGTCAGCTTCCACTTGCCCCCGGCGCGCTTGTACTCATCCATGCTCTTCCCGACGTAAACCATCACCTTCGCTTTCTTGTCATTTGGCCCCTTCGCCGAGTTGGTGATGGTGTGGGTTGTAATCGCCACCCCGCTATCTCCATTCTCTTTTACCGAAAGCGTCTTGCTCTCCACCTTGTCCACCTTGCCCATCCCCTTAAAGCTCTGCGCCATCGTCGCCAGCATCTGGTCCCGGTTCATCGGTTTCGAAGTTGGGGCACTTTTCTCGATGTAAATGAAGTCCGCGGTGGAATTTTCCTTCATCAGCTTTTCAAACGCGGCAATATCTGCATTTTGAATGGCCTTGTCATACTTGCCTTCGGTCGATTTTATGAATTGTGCCAGCGACTCGGCCGACGCCACGCAAACTGATACCGAAAACAACCCAACGAGTACGAACTTCTTCATCTCGGACATATTACATGCCCGGGCAAATATCGTCAACCTGGCAATATCTCAACTCGGCAGGTCGGAACCTTCAATGATCCACTTTCGGTAGCCGTCAATCGCCACCACATCCCCCGGATGCAGTTTTCGGCCTCGACGATCCTCGGGCTCTCCGTTCACTTCCACGTGACCTCCCGCCAATATCTCTTTGGCGTTGCCCCCCGTCTCGGCGATATCAATAATTTTCAGCAATTGACCCAACAGAATCAAATCGCCACGAATCGGGACGGGAGTAGGTTCCACTTCAGAAATTATGTCAACTTCTTCAGCGGACCGTCGCCGCAGAAATCAGGATCGCCAAACTTCGTTAGCGGATTTCCGTACGCATGAGCCAATGACAGCAGGAATCGGTTGTGCGGCACGTTGTCATAGCGCACCGATCGCCCCATCTTGAAGTCCGCCCCGTTCCCCACCAAGACGTACGGCACGTTGTCAAGCGTGTGCGAATTTCCTTGTCCCAGTTCGTTCGTCCACACGATCAGCGTGTTATCCAACAAACTTCCCGAACCGTCGGGCTCCGGCGTCTCCGCCAGCCGCTGCGTCAAATACGCCAACTGACTGCAGTACCACTGGTTGATGCGAGTCAATTTCTCCTGGGCTTCCTTGTTGCTGTCCGGCTCGTGCGATAGGTCATGCTGACCCTCGCTAATGCCTAGCCAGGTCATCCGCGCCTGTCCCACCGAGTTCGTGTACTGAATCGTGGCCACTCGCGCCGCATCCGCCACAAAACTACTCACCATCAGGTCAATCTGCAGCTTGCTGATCTTCGGCAAATTGTCGTTCTCGCGCCGAACCCCGGGCTCAATCACCGGAACCTTGTGCCCCACGTCGTGCGTCCGCGCGGCGAGAATCTCCTTCTCCATATCCCGGACCAACGCGGCATGTTCATCGACCAATCGCCGATCCGCCACGGAAATCTGCTTTTTCACCGTCGCCAGATCGCCACGTAGATCATCCAAAACGCTTTTCAGCGATTCCTGGTCCTTCATCTGCCCGTAGAGCTTTCCGAACATTTGGTAAGGATCGTCAATCGGCGTCACCGGCTTGTTCGGTCCGGCGTACACCATTCGCGTCCAGGTATCCGCATGGTCGGGGACCATCACGCCGAACTCGAGCGAGCCAAATCGGGTGCGCGTTAACAAAGACTTTTGCAGGTGATTACGAATTTCTTGGTCGATGGAAATTCCGCTCGACCAACCCGCCGGCGTATCCGATCCTCCCTGAACGTTTCCCGGGAAGAGCTCAGTTCCAGTAAGGAGGCACCCAATGCCTCGCATGTGACCATCGCCATCCCCGCGAATCTTGGTGGACAAGCCCTTCAGCAGGAGAGTTTTGTCCTTGTACGGCTGCAACGGTTTCAGAATTTCCTTAAAAGCAAAATCCACGCCTTCGGCGTCGGGCCAAAACGTGCTTGGCACAATCCCGTCTGGACTAAACATGATGACGAGCCGTTTCTTTCGCAGCCCTTTATCCACAAATGACAGGGAGGGCAGGTTGGTAATAAACGGCATCGCCGCCGCACTTACCCCCACGTCCCGCAAAAAGTCTCGTCTGCTCTTTATGTGATTCAAGGTCTTGCTCCTTTTGTGCCCGATTGCCCGTTTCCAGACTGCCCCGCCGTTTCCGTGACGATGGCTACCATTAACTTACGAATACTATAGCGATTCTGTGCAAATGCCAAGCGGAGTTTTGGCAATGTCGAGGGTCCGTACGCCAAGATCGGCTGCTTTATCATGTTTTGAAACAGCTTTTCCGTAAAGGCATTCTGCGCATCGTCACTATCTGCCAAGTAGCGGGCCAAATCTTTTGCCCCCGCAAACTTCACGGTGACGCCGCTTCGGTCCGTGTAACTCCCCGTCGAATCCACCGGCTTGCCGTTGTCCTTCTCGCGTAGCCGGCCGATCGCATCAAAGCGCTCCAACGTAAAGCCCAGCGGGTTGATGAGGCTGTGACAACTGGTACAAGCGGCGGGCTTCGTCTGCAATGACACGCGTTGCCGAGTGGTCAGGTCCGGATGAAGACTCGCCGCCAAGGGGGCAAAAGCTACCGGCGGCGGCATCAGCGTCCGCCCCAACAAATTCCGAATCACCAACACTCCCCGGTGAATCGGTGATGTCCCGTCGAGGTACGCAAAGCGGGACAACAGATACGGGGACGTAATGACGCCGGCCCGATCTTCGCCATCCAACGCAACCGGCTGAAAATCCGCATCCGCCGGTAAGTTCGCTCCGTAAATCTTCCCGAGCCGCCCATTCAAGAATGCCTGCGGACTCAGCATCATAGCGCGGTAATCCGATTGCGGACTCCCCGCCGTATTCTCCAAAAATAGCTCCAGCGACGTGCGCAGATCCGACGCCACCGTGCCATCAAATCCCGGATAGCTCTTCTGATTCTTCACCAGGTCCGGAGTTTCGTCCACCTTCAGCCACAGCAACAGGAAGTCTCGTAGCTTGTTCCAGGCTCGCGGGTCATTCGCCATTCGCTCGGCCTGGGCCGAAACTTGGGCGGGATCCTTCAACTGTCCGTTCGCCGCTGCCTGCACCAAACTTGAGTCGGGCAACGTATCCCAAAGTCCGAACGAAAGGTGCGCCGCCACCACGTAAGGGTCCGCCGCATTCGTCGCCACTTCCCGATACAAAAATCGCGGAGATTTAAGCGTTAAGATCACCACCCGCTTCACCGCGGTTTCCAAATTACTCGCCGCCGCAAACTGCTTGTCGACGTACAGATTGCTTACCTCTGGCGTCAAGGGTCGGCGGAATGCTCGTTCGGTAAACCGACGACAAAACGCCATCAGCCGCTCTTTCCGATCTTTCGCATCATCCGGAACTCCGGTTACCCGGGACAAATTATCGGTCATGTAGCCCGCCGTTTCCAGCGCGGCCGCGGTCGTCGCATCGTCCCATTCTTTACTCACCGAAGTCCCGCGCTCGTAGCCGATGCTGCGGTCGTCGGCCGGGAATGCCGTCGTCGGCACAAAGGTTGCCGCGATAGAGTCCGGGAAGAGAAGCCGGCTTGGAATCACCTCCGCCGTCCGCTTCGGCCGTCGCCATTCCAAGCGAATGAATGCCGGGGGAGCGGCCTTCCCCTTCTTCTTGTCGGTATCGTCCACGCCCTGGGTCGCCTTCGAAAAATCGAGGCGAATGGGATATGCCCGTCCCCCAAGCAACGTCATCGAAGTCTTAAACTCCGTATCGCTTCCCGACTTCACCCAGGCATCGATCGCCGGTTTTTCGCCGTTCACAAACAGCCTCACGGCCTGATCGGACTTGACGATGAATTCGTAGTCGCCGGTATCCGGAGCCAGCACGCTTCCTTGCCACATCACCGAAAACGTGTGGGGATCGTACTTACCTGGTTCGGGCCCATCGTTCTTAAAATCAAAGGCAACCTGGGGATCAACCTTTGCCGTCACGCGGTCTTTCCCGTTAAAATCTCGGCTCTTGAAATATTCCGCGCGCAACCCTCGGCCCGAGGAGTTGGGCAACACCGGATGAAAGTCACTCACCAAATCCGCCACCGCATTGCGGAACTGCCGCACCGTGAGCCGCGCAATCTCCACCCGGGCCGGACGGTTTCGCTCTTGCGCCACCGGGGAATAGAACTCGGCGTACATATACGCTGCTACGGACTTCGCATCGGGTACGGAACACTTCTTGGGCCCCGGCGGCATTTGCTTACTGATGAATGTGGAAAGCTCCGCCACACTCCGCGAGCCCACCAGCGGCTTGTTAAACCCGGGCCCGCCTTTTCCTTTCTCGCCGTGGCATCCCGCGCACTGCTGCCGATACACCTTCTCGCCGGGCGATGCAGCCGCCATCACGGCCGTCTTCTTCTGCTTCTGTGCCGCCGAAACTGGCGGCTGGGCGGGCGTGCGCATCACCATCGCCAGGCACCCGATGCCTGTCAACGCCAGTCCCCAACTGATCCACATCGATCGCGTCATTGAATGCTTTGCGGTGCCGTTACCGCCAACTCTAGTTTTACTCCCCCGGGGACGAGAATGTTTTACAAATTTGTTCGAATTTCAGTAGAAACCGGGAAGGATATGGACCCCAGGCGTTGATCGAGTCGCTCCCCGACGCCATGAGTAAATTGCGGCAATTCCCTTCGTTTTCCCGAAACTATACGGGAGACCGGAACCGCCGCGTGAACTTTGAGTCTATAGCTTCGCTCACCTTTGAGCAAACACTACTCCGTAAGGAACCGGTGCCTGCATTTTCTTCCGGAATCCTGCCAATTAAGACTGTTTGAAAGTAATCACTTCTCCCGTCCGGTGAAACCAAAGCAAGACTCCATTCGAGCTTTTCAGAGTTTCACCCATGATTCCATTTATCTGTACCGTCGCTTTCACCCACCATCGCCAATCTGCCCCTCCGGTTAAAACCCGGCTCTTTTACGTTCAGACAAACTTGATCGTCCCCAAGAACGTGGACTCGCTCATCCAAGTCATGGATGACGCCAAGGCCGCCGGATACAACGGTATGGTCCTCGCCGACGCCAAGTTCGGGCGACTTGGCCAAATGAACGACACCTACTTCGCCAACGCGAATGAGATTCGGGTGCACGCCAAAGCCATTGGGATGCCGATCACGCCAGTCATAGCGGACGTTGGAAACGCCGCCACCCTCCTCGCCGACGATATGAATTTCGCCGAGGGTCAACCGGTGATCAAGGTGCCATACACCGTGAAGTCGGGAATCTTAGTTCCCGTTTCCGAGGTTTCGGCCCGTAACGGGAGTTTTGAAAACTTCGAGAACGGAAAATTGACGGGTTTCTATAGTCAGGATGCCCCCGGGGTCAGCACGTTCGCGGACCGATCCATCTTCCGCAGTGGGAAGTCATCAATCCGGCTCGAGAACTTCAAGGGAGGAAATTCAAACGGCAATGTTAGGGTCACCCAAACCGTTGCCGTACGTCCATGGCAGCAATATCAAGTGCAGTTGTGGATTAAGACAAGTGGCGTCGATAAGCCCGATCGTATCCGCGGCTTCGCCTCCACCCCGCAGGGTGGTCGGCTTTCCTTTCTGGACCTCAATGTGGCGGGCAATCAAGGCTGGTCCAAACATACGATCGTTTTCAACAGCCAATCTCAATCGAGCGTTAACCTCACGTTTGGCATCCTTGGCGGGAACAAAGGGAAAATCTGGTTCGATGACCTGTCCATCCGCGAGGCACAGTTTCTCAATGTGCTGCGTCGCCCGGGCACTCCGGTCACTATCGAAACGGTTAGCGGCAAGGTCTTAAAGGAAGGCACCGACTATCGCTCCGTGACGGACCCCGCCATTGCCAATCCGGTCGTCCCCGGATTCTATACGTTCAACCACACATTTCCGGCCATCCGCGTGATGGGAAGCCGGTTACCGGAAGGCACGGTCGTCAACGTCAGCTACACCCACGCCACGGCCACAGAAACCACCAAGGTCACCCTGTGCCCGAGCGAGGCCAACACCGACGCCATCCTCCGGAACCAAATCCGCCGCGTCATCGACCTTTGGCGACCAGCCAGCCTGATGTTGGGCCACGATGAAATCCGCGTTGCCGCCACCTGTCCGCTATGCAGTTCTCGTGCCCTTTCGCCCGGAACTCTCTACGCCGAGGACATCCGCCGGTGCATCAAACTCTGCCGTCAGTACCTGCCAAATGGCACCGTATACGTTTGGAGTGACATGTTTGATCCGTACCATAACGCCACGGACAACTACTATCTATCGCAAGGTACTTGGCGAGACTCGTGGCAAGGGCTCGATTCCAAAGTCGTGGTGATGAATTGGAATTACGACGGCCGGAATAATAGCTTGCCCTTCTTTGCGAACCTGGGCGTGCATCAGATCCTGTCGGCCTTCTACGATCGGCCGGTAACTCAGATCAACAACTGGCTCGATTCCGCCAAAGGCGTGCCCAATGTAGACGGCGTGATGTACACAACCTGGGTGGGGGATTACTCTCAACTCCAAAACTTCGCGAAAATCGGCTTTCGCCTCCGGTAGGCAATCGGACTTACATTGTCTGAAGGAGTGTTAAACTGCCCGAGGTCTCGGAACGCGAGCCCCGAACCCTGTCGTTAAACCCCATAGGTACCGACCGTATGATCACACTCCTTGCCGCCTTCGCGATGACCACCGCCCCTGCCATGAAGGTGCGGTGGTTCTACGTCCAGACCAACCTGTCCACCAAAGCCAATGTCGACAAGTTGCTGCCCATCATGGAGCAAGCCAAATCGCTTGGCTACAACGGCATGGTCTTGGCCGACGCAAAATTCGGACGCCTCGGTCAAATGCCTCCTTCCTACTTCACTAATGTCGAACAGGTGAAGGCGAAGGCAGCCGACTTAGACCTCCCCATCACGCCGGTCGTCGCCAACGTCGGCAACGCCGGGCAGCTCATCTCGGGCAACATGAACCTCGCCGAGGGTCAGCCCGTCATCAAGGCGCCGTACATCGTAAAGGACGACACCCTCCAGCCGGTGTCGGAGGTCTCATTCCGTAACGGAAGTTTCGAAGACTCCAATTCAAATAAGCTGGCCGACTTCACCAGTCAGGACGCCATCGGGGTGAGCTCGGTCATTGATACCGCCATCACCCACACTGGCCGCGCCTCCCTTCGTCTCGAGGATTTCCGTGATAAGAACCCGTCCGGTAACGTGCGGGTTACCCAGATGCTGAATGTTCACCCGTGGCAGCAGTACCGAGTTCAACTTTGGATCAAATCGGAAGGCGTGGACAAGAACGCCAGCGTCCGTTGCTTTGCCGCTACCCAAAGTGGGAAACGCCTCTCCTTTATGGATCTTGGCGTTGCCAAGACCCAAGACTGGAAGCAGCACACGATCATCTTCAATAGCCAAGACAATGACCGGGTCACCCTGTTCGCCGGTATGTTCGGTGGCAACAAAGGCAAGCTTTGGATCGATGATATTAAGGTCGAAGAAGCCCAGTTTCTGAACGTGCTCCGCCGTCCTGGCACGCCGGTGACGGTAGCAACCACGTCGGGCAAGGTGCTCACCGAAGGAGAAGATTTCGAGCGGATCGAGGATCCTAGCGTTAACCGCACCGATGTGAGCGGCGTTTTCAATTTCGATCACGATTTCCCGGTGATCAAGGTGAAGGGCAACAAGCTCACCGACGGAACCCGGGTACTGGTCAGTTACACCCACGCGACGGTCACCGAAACCAGCAAGGTCACGATCTGCCCTAGCGAACCTGCCTCAGCCGATGTCCTGCTGGACCAGTTCAAGCGCGTGGTGGCCCTCTTCAAACCCACGGGGCTGTACCTTGCCCACGACGAGATTCGCGTCGCCGACACCTGCCCGCTTTGCACCTCCCGTAACCTCAGCCCGGGCGAACTGTACGCCGAGGACCTGAAGAACTGCTACAACCTCGCCCAGAAAGCCCTCCCCGGCGGCACCGTGTACGTGTGGAGCGACATGTTCGACCCCAACCACAACGCCCACGATGGTTACTACCTATCTAACGGCGATTGGAAAGACTCCTGGAAAGGCATCAATCCCAAGATGGTGATTGTCAACTGGAACTACGAAAAACGAGACAAGAGCATCCCCTTCTTCAATAAATTAGGCGTGCACCAAATTCTCGCCGGATACTACGACCGACCGGTAGAAGAGGTCAATGACTGGCTCGCCAGCGCCAAGGGCACTTCCGATATCGACGGCATCATGTACGCCACCTGGGTCTTCGACTACTCCCAGATCGAACCGTTCGCCAAACTGGCCTTTACCAAAGACTAGGCCGTAATCAAAAGTGGTTGGACCATCCTGGTCCACCCTGTCGGGGACCTAGACGGTCCCCGACAAGCCGTCTCTTACTCAGCCGATTAGTCCCGCCAGACCCAATCGCCCGACGGTACATCCCACTGATTCCCGAAGAATCCCAGCACCGGAATCCCGCGTGAGCCTTCACTCAGCATCCGCGGCGTCACCACCACGAGGTCCGGAATGCCCGATCCGGCCGAGAAGAAAGGCGTCCGGTCCGTCGTCCGCATCCCCACCACGCCCGTGCCCGAAACCGCCAGGACAGAACCCGACCGGCTGCCGGATCGGGGATAGATGAACATCACCCCCAGATCATCGCCCGTCATCTCCCGACCGCCCAAAGCAAACTTGCCCCGACGCACCGCGACGGGGGCGTTCCCAATCAAGGTCGACCAGGCCGCATTGGTATCAGAGTTCCCATAGATCACCACGTTGCGATCATCGGCTCGCTCTCGCAAAAATGCCTTGTCCGACAGCACCTCCACGCCGGAGTTGCCGCGATACCAAAAGGTCTCCGCGTCAAACTTCGCTTTTGCCATGGCCCACGCGTTCTCTTCCGCCGAACCTGTGGTCCCGTAAACAAACCGCACGCGATTCCGGAAAATATCCTTCAGCCCACCGGCCCGCTCCGGATTCTTCTCCGTCGCACTCACCGGCCCCGCCGAAACCCACTTTCCACCCGCCTTTATCAAATGAATCTCCAGCGCGCTTCTCACCTTAAACGAAGGCGTATCGTCCAGCGAAACCATCACGTCGCCGCCGGTCGCCAGCGGATCGGTCCGCAGTGATAATTGCGCCACGTTATCCGTGGTGCCCTTGAACTCACGTCGAAAGTGCTCCGCCGTCAACTTGACCCGACTCACCTGCCAGGAATGCTCCTGCTGCTGGATCGTCACCCACTGATCCCGCGCCGAAACCCCCGGGTTTGCCGTCGCGAATGAGATTTCCCGCACTTCGGATGCCGCCGGAATCCGTCGCCGCGCAAAGGTATCAAAAATCCCCGGCCAATCCACGCAACGCGCGCCTGGCTCATCGCCAATGCTCCACCAGTGCCCCGCTCCCGGCTGCTCGTGCCAGGCCAACGCCGGATGGTCCGCCAACTCTTTCCGCATCGTCCGCGCTTCCGTCACCGGCACGTTATCATCCGCGTCTCCGTGGACGATGTAGATGGCCTGCTGGCGATAATTCTCCTTCAGCGCCAACGTATCGCTCGCGTTCGAAGCGCGGCGTAGCATCGCCTCGGTCGGGTTCGCCAAGTCATACTTTCCGCCCCCGGCGTAACTCCAGAAGCTAATCCAACCCGCACTCGGGGCAATCGCCGCGAACTTGTCCGGAAAGTGCACGCCAATCTGCCACGTCCCGTGACCGCCCATGGAGTGACCCGTCAGGTAAGTCCGCTGCGGGTCCGACTTCAATTCTTTCTGCGCCAACGCGAGGACCTCCAGCGCATCTCGTCGACCCACTTCCTCCCAGTCAAACCCGTACGGCCGCCGATTGGTCGGGGCCACCAAAGTCCCCCAACTCTTGGCCGCGTAAGCTTCCGCCTGACCAATCCCTTCCACGCTCGCTCCGTGAAGGCTCAAGAAGAGCGCCTGCCCCGCACCGGGGCGCGAACTCGGATTCACTCCGTAGTACTGCACGCTATTGTCGATCTCGCTCACAAAGGTCCGTCGGTACGGTTCGCCGAGCTTTCGTCGCCGTAACGTCAGCTCGGTCGTATCTAGCACCGCACTTCCCCGCCGCAGGCTCACCCGCACCTTCTCGTTACTTCCCGCAAATCGGAATCGCACCTTCCTCACGCTCAGCGCATTGATGCGGCCGACTGGCGTATCCACTGCATCGCCGCCCGATTCCGCCCGAATCGTGAGCCCCTCCAGATCTCCCTCCGTCGCGTTGGTAACCATGATTCCTCCGTCCAATTTGCCCCGCACGCTTGGCGTCAAATCCGGCACCGTCAAGTCCCGGGGATCGAACGCCACGGGTCGCTTTGGCGTTAACAGCTGGGCCGAGAACCCTCCGCGACCGCAGGCAAACACCAAAGAATTCGCTCCCACTCGTAACTTGATCGGCAAACTCACGTAACCAAATGAGTAAGGATCGCCGCCTCGCGGTTCGCCATTTACGTAGGAAACGGATGGCCCCCGCGCTTCCAGCAATGCAATCCGCGCCGTGGGCGATTCCACCGTGGCCACCACATATCCCCCCTGCAGCGCACTCCCCTGGAAAGATCCGTCGGGGCCCGACGTCAAGCGCTCCCAGGTTGCATTTCCTAACTTGTCTCCCGCCGATGGGTTTGGAATCTCTCCCCGCACCAACATCGCCTCCACCGGGTCAAGGCGGAGAAGGGACCGACCATTAGCCGGAGTCCGAACTGCCATCACTTCCCGAATCACTCCCTCCGGAGCCACGGATGAAGGGACCGAATGCCCCAAGACAAGCGCCAACAAACTATGCACCCACCAAGCATAACCGAGCCGACCCCATAATCTGATCAACCCAAAAACTCATGCTCCGAAGATTCTTTGCCTACTACCGCCCCTTCCGAAAGCTGTTCGTGCTCGATTTTTCCTGCGCGGTGGTTTCGGGCATCCTTGAACTCGGGTTCCCGATTGCCACCAAGCAGTTCGTCGACGTCCTTCTCCCCAGCAAAAACTGGAGCCTCATTCTCACCGCCGTCGTCGGCCTTCTCGGCATTTATCTGCTCAACACCGCCCTCATGTTCGTGGTCAACTACTGGGGCCACGTTCTTGGCATCGGCATCGAAACCGAAATGCGGCGCAAAATCTTCGCCCACCTCCAGAAGCTCTCATTCCGGTTCTATGACAACCAAAAAACCGGCCACCTTGTCGCCCGTGTCACCAAGGACTTAGAAGAGGTCGGCGAGGTCGCCCACCACGGCCCCGAGGATTTGCTGATCGCCGTCATGACCTTCGTCGGTGCCCTCGCCCTCATGGTTAGTCTAAACCTCAAACTGGCGCTGATCACGGCCCTCGTGGTACCGCCGATGACCTGGATTTCGACCCGCTACGGGGCCGCCATGACCCGCACCATGCGCAGTCTTTTTGGCCGCGTCGGCGATTTCAATGCCCGCATCGAAGAAAATGTCGGCGGTATCCGCGTGGTGCAGGCCTTCGCCAACGAAGAGCACGAAAAGACCCTCTTCGCCCGAGATAACGAAGCATATCGCCTCAACAAACTGGAAGCCTACATGCTCATGTCCAAGAGCTTCACGCTCAGCTACATGACCATGCGCCTGGTCCAAGTCTTCGTCATGATCGCCGGCTCCTACTTCGTTCTGAATGGCGAACTCACTAATGGCGGCTTTGTCGGCTTCCTCATGCTGGTCAGCGTCTTCTTCCGCCCCGTGGAGAAGATTAACGCCGTCCTCGAGACCTATCCCAAGGGCATCGCTGGCTTCAAACGCTACACCGAACTCCTCGACACCGCCCCTGACGTCGCCGATTCCCCCGGTGCCGTCTCCGTTTCCCACCTTCGCGGCGACATTCGCTACGAGCAGGTCACGTTTGGCTACGAGCCCCACAAGACCGTTCTCAACCAGATCGATCTCAGCATCCACCCCGGCGAAACCATCGCCTTCGTCGGCCCCAGCGGCGCGGGAAAAACCACCCTTTGCTCGCTGCTTCCGCGCTTTTACGAAATCCAATCCGGCCGCATCACCATCGATGGTCAGGACATCAAGTCCATGACCCTCGCCTCCCTGCGCGGACAAATCGGCATTGTCCAGCAAGATGTATTCCTCTTCGCTGGCACCATTCGGGAGAACATTGCCTACGGTCGTCTAGATGCTAACGAAGCCGAAATCTTCGAAGCCGCCCGTCGCGCCCGGCTCGATGAGATGATCGAAAAACTTCCCAACGGACTCGATACGATCATCGGCGAGCGCGGCGTCAAGCTCTCCGGGGGCCAAAAGCAGCGGCTTGCCATCGCCCGCATGTTCCTCAAAAATCCGCCGATCCTAATTCTCGACGAAGCCACCAGCGCGCTGGATACCGAAACCGAACGCGCCATCCAAGCCTCCCTCGCCGAGCTCGCTGTGGGACGCACCACCCTCGTCATCGCCCACCGCCTCGCCACCATTCAAAACGCCGACCGCATCGTCGTCGTCGACGAAACCGGCATCAGCGAACAAGGCCGCCATCAAGAATTGTTGAAGGCAGACGGCATCTACCGCCGCCTCCACGACGCCCAATTCGCCCCCTTAGTCTCAGTGAACTAGGCCAACCAGAGAGACTGCCCGACTCTTATCGGTTTTTTCGCCATAGCCTGATAACCACCAGCAATCCAACAAAGAGTCCAGCGAGCGCGAATATGGGAATGGTTGGGTTTTCCGGCATGTACAATTATGTTCGATCTGAAATCACCGGCTGAAAGGCTAAGCACTATCTGCCGAGTACGAGACCGGTAAGCGGTACTTGAAAGAGTTGATCGATGCGAGTGGTGGCAGGTGCAAATTGCCTCGTGAAACGTTGCCGATCAGAATAGAAACCCAGAAAGCATCTATGAACCACTCGATCAATACGTAGAACTGGCACCTACACCCTTGTGGGCCGCCTTAGTGGACTGAGGCGGTCCACCGACCAACCCTACCCCTCAAACTCGGACCGCAACAGGGAATACATCTCCATATCCAAAGGGACGCCCTTTACGATTAAGCACTGACGCAATGTCCCCTCGTGCGTAAAACCCGCCTTCTCCGCCGTCCGACGCGAGGGAATATTGGGCGTCTCGATCTGCAACTGAATTCGAAAAATGTTCTTCCACCGAAATAGGTAATCGCAGTACAGCCGCACCGCTTCCGCCATGATTCCCTGCCCCCGCCGCTCCGTGTCGTAGAGGATGTATCCCAGTTCCAGCGAGTCTTGGTAGAACACCGGCTTAAACGCCCCGATGGAACCGATGACGACGTCGGTCTCCGCATCCACGATCATCATCGTCCGAAAATCGTCCGTCCAGAAACCGTCCGCATGAAACTTTGCGCGAAGCTGAGCCTCCGACCGCAAGTCCAACGGGAAATACTCTCCCCTAGCCGCCACGTCGTGCGAGAGCCGAATGTACTCATCCAAGTCACTCTCCCGCATCAAACGCAAATTAATCTGGCCACCTTTCAGCACGACTATATAATGTCCGAGACGGGTGAACCACGGAAGACCGAAACGGTTTCAATCTCGCCGACGATGGCGTTATTCATATCTTCCAGCCGTTCCGCCGGAATCCATAGCTCCTGGTGTTGTTTCGCCCCTACCGTCTGCACCGGGAATTCAGCCAAGAAGTCGGACCGAACCCGGAACCGCAGAACATAGCCAGCATAACCCGAAGCCGCGTCCTTGGTATTCCAGTCTCGCGCAATCTGAGTCGCATAATCCTCATTCAGCACGGGATAGAAAATCGGCTGAATGGGCAAACGAGCCGGAAATCGGCCCGAGTGCTTAATCAGGTCGAATTCAAGCTGTCCTACGGGGCGATAAAGAGTTGTCACATCATCCATTTAGAATGCCGTATTACCCGCAAAGGAATCCGCTGGCAACGGGCTGACCATAGGGTCGATGGTGCGGGGTCTCTTTCTGATACCGCGAGGCGGCGAATACTCCACCCTCACCGACACCACACATAGAATACAATCGCTCCCATGCCGTTGGATTTGCCCATGCCTATCACCGCCGATTGGCTCGTTGCCCCCGTCACTCGCCGAGCCGAACTGATCCACCGAGGCTCCGAGATCGTCTTGGATAACGGACTTCTTCGCCTGAGCTTCCACCAAGGTCAAAACCTCGCCCGGGTTGGCATTGACCAGTTGACAAGTCATGCCAGCCTATTGCGTGCAATCCGTCCCGAAGCCGAAATAACCCTGGATGGACGCCCGCAATCCGTCGGCGGCATGGTCGGTCAGCCGATCGGAAACTACCTGAGTCAGGCTTGGATCAAAGATTTAAAGGCCGATCCCGCCAGCCTGAAGTTCACCGGGTTCACCCAGCAACCAATTTCTGAGCGATTCGCCTGGAAGCCGAAGAAGAATTGGCTGAGCACCGATACCCAGTGGCCACCTAAAGGGATCCAGCTGAACCTCAACTTTGAGGACGCCGCCACCAAGGTGACCGTCCATTACGAACTCTACGATCGCCTTCCGGTCTACAGCAAGTGGATCACCGTCACCAACCTGAGTGCCAAACCCGTCCGACTCAACTCTTTCAAATCGGAGATTCTCGCCGCCACCGAAGCGGAATCTCCCGTGGAAGTACCAGGCGGCTGGAAACTCCCCAACATTCAGGTGGAAAGCGAATTCACCACCTGCGCCATGACCGGTGCCGACGCGGCGCGCCAGAACGCGCTTTGGAAAGAGGACCCGACCTATGACACGCAGGTGAACTATCAGCTGAAAACGCCGTGCCAGTTGGAAGTCGCGCCGCCGCTCGGACCCAATCGAGAGCTAAAGCCGTCGGAGTCATTCGAATCATTCCGCACCTGGTTTATCGCTTACGACAGTGAAGAAGCCACCCGGAAGACGCTGACGCTGAACCGTTTCTACCAGGCAGTAACCCCCTGGGCATTCGAAAATCCGCTGATTTTTCACGTCCGCAGTGCCGATCCAAAGTCCGTCCGCGAAGCGATCGATGAAGCCGCCCGGGTCGGATTTGAACTCGTGATCATGACGTTCGGCAGTGGATTTGAGATCGAAAACGACGATCCCAAGTATCTCGCCCAGATCAAGGAATTGGTCGAGTACGGCAAATCGAAAGGCATCGAACTGGGTGGCTATTCGCTACTGGCGAGCCGATCTATCGACGCCGAAAACGACGTGATCAATCCAAAAACCGGCAAACCCGGCGGCTTCGCCACCTTCGAAAACAGTCCGTGCATCGGCAGCAAGTGGGGTCAGGAGTATTTCCGCAAGCTCTACGCGTTCTTTAAAGAGACCGGCTCGGGCGTATTCGAGCACGATGGCTCCTACCCGGGTGATGCCTGCGCCAGCACCACGCACCCGGGTCACGAAGGATACGAAGACTCTCGGTACCGACAATGGGAAGTCATCCGAGATTTCTACCGTTGGTGTCGTGGCCAAGGCATTTATCTAAATGTGCCCGATTGGTACTTCATGAATGGCAGTAGCAAAACCGGCATGGGCTACCGCGAGACCAACTGGTCGCTTCCGCGAGCCCAGCAAGAGCTCATCGAGCGGCAAAACATTGCCGACGGGACTCGCTATAAAGCTCCCAGCATGGGGTGGATGTTTGTCCCCCTTAGCGAGTACCACGGCGGCGGCGAAGCCGCCACAATTGAGCCCCTGAAGGATCACCAGGATCACTACCAAGCCCGCCTCCGCAATCTTCTCAGCGCGGGAGTTCAGGCTTGCTACCGAGGGCCCCGTCTTTATGACGCCCCCGAAACGGAAGCGATGGTCAAAGCGGAAGTAGCTTGGTACAAATCCCATCGCTCACTGCTACAGGCCCCGCTGCTAGTCCTCCGCCGCGCAGATGGCCGCGACTACGACGGCTGGATCCACGTTGGCAACCACGCCGCAATCGCGACCATTTTCAACCCCCTCTCGGAGCCTATCGAACGGGATATTCCTCTCCCGCTGTACTTTACGGGGCTTGCGGGTTCGGCTCGCGTCAGCGTGGATAATGCGGCCTCAACAAGAGTGGTCATGGACTCCCGCGGGATTGCCACCGTCAGGGTGAAAATACCGGCAGGGAAATCGGTAAATATCGAAATCGGTCAGTAATCGGGGTTGCCACCGCTAAAGTCGAGATCCCAAATTGAAGTCGCACACAACCTTAACGTCACGAAACGGCATACTAGGATCGTGAAGCGTTCGTTCTTCGTCTCGATTGGAGTAGCCACCGCGCTGGCCGCAACAGGCACGTTGGCGGTGAAAACCTGGACTCCGGCGAAGCCAGGCTGGAGTCCCAACCACTCCCGATTTACGATGCCGAACGGTTGGCGTATCACCCCGGTAGGCAAGTTTGTGGATCTTCCCGGGGACATGCCGGGGAACATCCTGCTGGTTGACGGGAAAGCGGTCGTCAACACTTCTGGCTACCATGACCACAGCCTCAACTGGATCGACCTCGAAGCTGGTCGCGTCACTCAGTCCCTTTCTTTTGACCACTCATGGATTGGCTTAACCCAGCGCGGTGGCGAAATTCTCTCTTCGGGAGGCAGCGTGGATGGCGCTAAGTACGACGGCATCCACACCGCCAAGATTGACGGAGCGGTATCAGGATTTACCCTTCCCGGCGTTAAGTTTGTTAGCGGCTTGCTGTCCGGCACCAATGGCCTCTACGTCCTCGATATCCAGGGGGATCGCGTGCTTCTGCTCGACGACTCTCACCGGGTCCTCGCTACCGGTCAAGTTGGTTACCGACCGTACGCCGCTGCCCTTTCGACCGACGGTACAGAACTCGCCGTCAGCAACTGGGGTGATCGCACGGTGAGCATTCTGGATGCGAAAACATTAGCCAGTAAGGGCAAGGTCATCGTCCAATCGCACCCTACCGCGCTGGCTTACGCCCCGGACGGTCGCCTGTTCGTCACCAACTCCGGCGCGAACACCGTCAGCGTCATCCGAAATCTCTCCGTCTCCGAAACCATCCGTACGACGCTTGATCCGTACAACCGAATCGGCTCGACGCCTGTCGCCCTCACGATGACCCCGGACGGAAAAACCCTTTTCGCAGCAAACGCGGGCACCAATAACGTTTGCGTGGTAGGGATAGAAAACCCCAACGCCTGCGAAATTAAAGGCTACATCCCGACCGAGCGTTACCCAGTCGCACTCAATGTAACGCCGGATGGCAAGCGACTGTTAGTCGCCACCGCGAAGGGCTACTACGGGCCAAATGCCGGGATGGGAATAGACCTTAGCGACCCCAAAATTCGGGGGAAGGATCTCAAGAATGAGTTCAAATACATCGGTGAGCAATTGTCGGGCCGCCTCAACATCATCGACATTCCGGATACGAAAAAGCTCAACGAGTACTCCAAGCTGGTCGTAGAAAACAGCCCGCTCGGGATTGCAGCATTCCCGGATGCGGCAGAGCGGAAACAGATCGAAGAGGGTGCCTTCGCAAAAATCAAGCACGTCATCTATGTCATCCGTGAGAACCGAACCTACGATCAAGTACTCGGAGACATCCCCCGGGGCAACGGAGACCCGTCCCTCACGCTATTCGGCGAGAAAGTCACGCCAAATAGCCATAAGCTCGTGAACCAGTTTGTTTTGCTTGACAATCTGTACACCGACGGTGAAGTTTCCCAATCTGGACACCAATGGACCGATGCCGCCTATGCCAATGATTACTGCGAGAAGCAGTGGCTTTTGGAATATTCGGGTCGGGGCGAGGTTCGCAGTGATACCCGCCTCACTTCTTCCCCGGGTGAATACATTTGGTCCCAAGCGCGCAAGTACGGAAAGTCCGCGCGGGTCTACGGTGAATATGTCGACGTCCAGGAAGATCACAATAGCCTGGAGAGCGAAACCATCAAGGCCGATCCGGAAAAGTACGGTTACAGTGCCAGCTTTGAAAAAATCTTCGCCCGGGATGGTCGGGACACGGAAAAGGTTGCTGATTTCCTGCGCGAAATGCGAGAGGCCGAATCCACCAGTAAGTGGCCAAACCTGATGGTTATGGCGCTACCTGAGGACCACACCCACGGCCTTAGCGCTGGTCGCCATACTCCCGACGCCATGATCGGAAATAACGATTTGGCCCTCGGTCAGTTGGTGGATGCAGTGAGCCATTCAAAATTCTGGAAGGAAACGGCCATTTTCGTGATTCAAGACGACGGGCAGGCCGGTCCGGATCACGTCGATTCCCACCGCACCGTTGGCCTCGTCATCTCACCGTACGTGAAGCGCCGCATTCTGGATAGCACGATGTACAGCACCAGCAGCATGCTGCGAACGATGGGGCTGATTCTGGGAACGCCTCCGCTGACGCAGTTCGACGCCGCGGCGACGCCGATGTACCGCTCGTTCACCGCCAAGCCAAACTTCACGCCCTACACGCTGGAAGCCCCGCGAGTGGATGTCGACGCGATCAATCCTAAGAACACCAAGCTGGCGGCTCGCAGCGCCAAGCTCGACTTTTCTGCGGTCGACCGCGCCGATTTCGGGGAGCTCAATCACATCCTGTGGGAAGCCTATCGCCCCGGCGTTCCTTACCCGGCTCCCGTAACGGGCCGGTAACTCTACCGCGCCCGTACCTGGTAAACCAGCACCGTGACTCTTGCCACGGTGCTGTTCGCTATGCTCTCGGCCCAAACCGCTTCGCCTCGACTGCCATTACCAACTCCTCGCCAAGCAGAATGGCACGATATGGAGCTGACCTCCTTTGTGCACTTTGCCCCCAACACATGGCAGGACAAGGAATATGACGACCTTTCTCTGAGCCCAGCCCAACTGAACCCCAGCCAACTGAATACCGATCAGTGGGCAAAGACAGTGAAGGATGGAGGCTCCAAAATGCTTATCTTTGTTGCCAAACACGTCGGAGGATTTTGCTGGTGGCAAACCAAAACCACCGATTACAGTGTGAAAAACTCACCCTGGCGCGCCGGAAAAGGCGACGTGATGGCGGATCTCCAGAAGAGCTGCAAAAAGTACGGATTAAAGCTCGGCGTCTATCTTTCGCCGGCCGATAGTAAGCACGGCATCGAAGTTGGAGGACGGGCGAAAGATCCGGCCCAGCAAGAAGCATACGTAAAAATCTTCCGCGAGCAGCTCACCGAACTCCTCAGCAAGTACGGAGAAATCTACGAAGTCTGGTTCGACGGCAGTCTCATTTTTGACGTATCGGACATTTTGGCAAAATACGCTCCAAATGCGATTGTGTTCCAGGGTCCTCATGCCAATATTCGCTGGGTCGGTAACGAAGAAGGATTTGTCCCCTACCCCGGTTGGAATGGCGCAAAATTCGATCCCAAGACTTGGGGCACTCTCACGAGCGCCGACGGCGATCCTAACGGCGACCGCTGGCTCCCCAACGAAGTCGATTGCCGTATCCGAGACACCTGGTTTTGGAACACCAAAAACGCCGTTGCCCTCAAGTCTGTCGACACGTTGATGGGGATGTACGAGCGCAGCGTGGGTCACGGTGGCGTAATGTTGCTCAATCAAACTCCGGACCCATCCGGTTTGATTCCAGCTACGGACGTGAAACGAGTCAAGGAATTCGCGCAGGAAATTGAACGTCGGTACGGAGCCCCCATCGTCACGAGCCAAGGCAAAGGCAAAACCGTGATTGCGCAGCCCAGCTCCCCGATGGTGGTCGATGCCGTATCCATCATGGAGGACATCCATTTTGGCGAGCGGGTCCGCAAATACGTCGTGGAGGGGATGGTGGACGGTACTTGGCAGACGCTCGCCGAAGGCACCGCCATTGGTCATAAAAAGATCGATAAGTTCGATCCGATCCGAGTCGCGTCCGTGCGCCTCACCGTTACCGAATCGGTTGGAGAACCCGTCATTCGCCAACTAGCCGTTTTCCGAACCCAGCGATAACCCCATGCTTAATCCGCCCCCCATTAACCCATTCGAACTCTCAACCTACGACGTGGTGTGGCACTCACCGTCAAAAGACGCGGCGGGATCCATGCCGATCGGCAACGGCGAGGTCGTGCTCAATGTTTGGGCGGAAGATACGACCGGCGACCTATTGATCCTGATTGCGCGCACGGATTCCATCTCCGAAATCAGTCGCATTCTTAAGCTCGGGCGCATCCGCATCCATCTGAATAACTCTCCGTTTAAGAACGCGTCCGATTTCACCCAACGCCTTAATCTCCGAGACGGCGTTATCAACATTTCCGCACGTGGAAGTCAACTCAAAGTCTTCGTCGATTCGGGTTCCCACGTGATCCATGTCCGCGGAAACCTGGCGAAACCGACGACCATCTCTGCCGCTTTGGAATCTTGGCGGAATGCCCCCCGGGAGCTACCAAAGGCAGAGTATGCCAGTGCCTGGACGGCGCAAAACGCCCCTTTTCCCCTGATCGAATCCGCCGACGTAATCGCCAACCAGAATGGAAATCTGACTTTCTATCACCACAACTCTACATCCATTGTCCAACGGATATGGGAAAACCAAACGTTGACGAATGCGCCGGGTCGGTTTGATCCCCTCAAAGACTTGACCTTCGGAGGATTGGTTCGAGGAGATGGATTTGAATCCCAGGGCTCCGACCGATTGGTTTCTAAGTCACCGCTGCGAAGTTTTGATCTGTCGGTAGCGACGTTGACTTCAGTTGCCAAGTCAGGCGAGGACTGGCGGCAAAACATTCTTTCCCTCAAATTGCCCTCCTCCGATGCCGCCGAAAAGCGAACCAAGAAGTGGTGGAACGAATTTTGGGATCGGTCTCACGTCTTCGTATCGGCCCAAACCTCGCCGCAACCGGTGCCAGAAAACCAATTTGTTCTTCGAATTGGCGTTGACAGCAACGGTCAAAACCAATTCTCGGGAGAAATTTCCTCGCCCGAAAGCCAACTACCCACCGCGGCCAACCACGGTGTCTTAAAACTCGCTGCCGTTATCAAGCCGACCGAGCTCAAGCCGGGTCGTATCTTTGACAAACTGACGGCCGGGCAAAGTGACGGCTTCCTTTTTGACACCCACCCCGGCAACGGTTTGCGGTTAATCGTTGGCGACATGACGCTCGTCGCACCGGGTTGTCTGGTGGCCAATAAAGCCCAGCGCGTCCGGGCCGAATACGATGGTTCCACCGGAGAGGCCAGCATCTATTTGAATAACCTCCGGGTGGCGCATCGCCTTGGGGGTGACCCCCTGGAGGTTTCTCGCGGCTATGTCTTGCAGCGGTACGTCCAGGCGTGCCAAGGGCGAGGCAAATATCCCATTAAGTTCAACGGCGGCTACTTTACCGTCGAACCCGCGGCCAGTGGGATGCCGTTCAACCCCGACTGGCGACGCTGGGGAGATTGCTTCTGGTACCAAAACACCCGCCACATGTACCACCCGATGCTGGCATCTGGCGATTTCGAAATGATGGCCCCATTCTTCCGCCTTTACGAAGATGCCATTCCGCTCGCCGAGTCTCGAAGTCGCATCTATCACGGGGCCGAAGGCGCCTATTTCCCCGAAACCATGACCCACTACGGGACATATGGTGGACAAGACTACGGATGGGACAGAACGGGCTTGCAACCAAAAGACGTTCAGTGCCCGTGGTGGGACGACGCTTGGAACCAGGGGCCTGAGCTCTTACAGTTGATGCTGGACTACTATGATTTCACCCAGGATCCGGAGTTCCTTAATCGGCAACTCATCCCAACCGCCACTTCAATCCTCAAGTACTTTGACACGCGGTTTAAAAAGGACCCGAACGGGCGAATCATCCTCGATCCCACCCAAGTTGTCGAAACGTATTGGACCGGGGTTGTCAACGACATGCCATCAACCGCGGGGCTGATCTCCGTTACCCACCGGCTTGCGAATTTACCCGGGGCGACCCCATTTTTCCGCCGATTGGCAACGCAGTGTCCAGAGCTTCCCTTGGAAACCAAGTTAGGCCAACGCAAACTAGCACCGGCCCAAAAGTACGATCCCACCACCAGTAATGTCGAAAACGGCGAGCTCTACGCGGTTTGGCCATTCCGGCTGGTCTCACTCGCTCGACCGCAGTTGCTCACGGAAGCAAAGGCTGCCTACGCCCAACGGCTCAATCGGCTTGACAACGGATGGGGCTACGATGGCAACGTGGCCGCCCTGCTGGGAATGACGGACGAAGCCGCTCGCATTCTCTCCGTCAAGTGTCGGAATTCCAGTCCGGCGTACCGATGGCCCGCCACGTGGGGACCCAACTTCGACTGGCTACCGGACCAAAATCACGGAGGCAATCTGCTGAACACCACCAACCTGATGCTGATGCAGGCAGAAGGCAACGAAATCCGGATTTTTCCGGCCTGGCCAAAAACCTGGGACGTCTCATTTCGCTTGCACGCTCCTCACAAAACAATCGTGGAAGCCGAGTTACGAAATGGCGTCATCACCAAGCTAAAGGTGACCCCGGAAAGCCGGCGTAAGGACGTCATCATTCCCGCGGGCCTAACCACTACTGGTCGCTAAGGCAGCCGATGGGCCAACGGGTTCCACGGGTGATTCCGGTCTAACTGCCGGAACATCCTCTTCGTCCGATGATTGAACGACGGCAGCAATAAAGGCGAGAACAAACCAAAACGGGTACGTATCGATCATCTCGGCGGCTGCGCCTTGAATCACGAGGTAAAGCGTGAGGGCAACCGCCAGCACGCCTTTCGATCGCCGACGCGGGTTGCTCCCTCGCAATGCAATTGAAAACGCCAAGGCGACCAAGATTAGACCCACGATGCCGTATCCGAAGAAAATCGCGATATAGGCGTTGTGGGTACTCGTAAGGTCACTATTTACGGATCGCACGATCGGTTCTTGCGCTCGATGCCCGAAACCAAAGATTATCTGGCCGGGATTGCCTTTCCCGGCGTGATCCATCAGGGCGTGCCAAATCGGAAGGCGTGAGTTAAGGTTGGATACGTCGCCGGTAGAAAACCGACGAATGACCGAATCAAAAACGCCCGAGAAGTACATCCCGACCACCCCGATGACCACCAACACACCGGTCACGATCGCCTGTCGGAACGAACGCAGCGTTTGCGACCAAACCATCAGCAGCGTAGGAATCAGCGCCAGAAAGATGCCTCGGGACGCCAATAGCAATACACCGTAGAGCCCCAGACTAAAAGCCGTGCCTCCCAAAATTTTCGTGAGCTTTAGCCGACTGTGGTCTGGTTGGAAAAATGTCCAAAAACCCAAAATAATGCCAGGCCCTAGCGCGCCCGACATATAGTTCTGACCGAAGTCAATCACCCGATATGTATTGCCATGGCCCAACCGAAAGAAGAGAAACAAAAGCAGGCCGAAAATCGTGGTGAAAAGCAAATACGTGAGCATCAGCCCCCGATGCGCATTCGCCCCGGAGAACACGAGGATCAAGACCGGACCGGTAAAGAGCACACAAAATTGACGTAGAAGCTCCCATCCGTCCGGAGTTTCGCCACTCCAAATTCCGGTCACCATTGCGTAAAGCACAAAGAGCAAGGCGGCCAGCGCGGGAGCGCCATTGACAACAAAACCACCCTTTGCGCTGCGGATGATATTGATCACGGCGGCGAGGGTCAGGGCTCCCGCGAACAGGTAGCCGGCCATCGGAATGATGGGGAACGGCGCCAACCGCCCAAACGTGGTGGAGAACAGAAAATAGCCAACCGTCACCCACCCAATTCCACGCCCGAGAGTAGGAATCGCGAACACCAATAACGTGACGGCAGCGATTCCGCAAACTAGGATGATTACATAGAGGTTGGTCGCGTTAAAGCACAGACCCGCAATGACGGCAGCAAAAATCGCCACCCAAAGTAACGGATGACCAATTCGTTCCGGAGTCGGTGCGACCGCGTCCCCCGGCGACCGCAATCCGAACCCAAATCGACTACTCAGTGACGGCCGCTTCACCCTTCTTCCGTTTCGGTGCCTTGGGCTTGCTCTCGCGCTTAAAGTAGGTGCCGTACAGGATCACCAGAATATAGACCACCACTCCGAGCACCCCAAACAAGACGGCATTCTTGCCGTAGGTCTTGTTGACTGGTTCATCTAGGACATACGGCGCTTCCAAGACATCGAATACTACTTGGTCAGAAACCGCATTTACCCGCTTGAGTTCATAGTCGCGCCGAAGCTGAGCCAGGATGGTTCCGTAGGTTTCAACCTCACGTATTTTTCGGCTAACGCGAACCGAGTCCTGCGGCAAGCTTCCGAGCAGACGACGATAGGCCGCCGCCTGACTGGTTAGCACTTCTTTCCTCAATGTGAGGCGAAATACGTTCGGTTCCAAATTGCTTTGGGCTGCTTGCGCGGTTCGATTTAGCTCGTCTTCAATTTGTGCCTTAGCTAAATCGACCTCTTTTTGGAGGCGAACAACGGACGGTGCCAAATCACCCGCGGTGATTTTTTCCTTCACCAGCGCAAGTTGGGCATCCTGCAGCTTACGCCGCATTTCCTCTGGAACCCCGAGGGGCGTGGGAGCCGAAGTTCCGGAGGCGACCGACTTTTGAATCATCTCCAACTGCCCCTTAAGCTCGGTGTCGGCGGCCTGCAGGTCTACCTCCACCCCCTTAGCGGTCACCACCAGCTGCGCCAAATCGGACCCTTCCAGCTTAATCGGCATGACGCCGCTCTTCGCGAGATCCAACAGATCCTGCTCGGCTCGCTGCAATTCGGCAGACTTGGTCTGAATTGCTTTTTCAAGCTCCGCTGCCTGTTTGTTGGCCAACGAAACGTTGAATCGGCGTTGTAAGACTTGGACCGCATCGAGCGCAATTTGAAGCTTCTTGATCGCCTTTGCTTTACTGACGTCGTTGGCGCCAATCTGGATCACGTTCTGCTCCGTTTTCTCATCGACCGATACGGTTATCGGAGTGAGTGACCATGGCACCTTGGCCTTGGTGTGCAGCTCGGACTGGACAAAGCGGCTTTGGAACATTCCACCCACAATCGTCAATGGCGTCGGGCCATTTGAGAGCGGAAGTGCGCTCGCCCCCGTTGGCATCGTGAGCATCAAATCTGCCTGAGCGCGCCACTGGGCCGGACTAAGCAATGTGAACAGAAGGCCCGCGACTCCGAATATCAACCCAGAAATCGCTAATCCCTTCCAGCGCTGGATGAGCAGAACAAAGATCGTATCGTTCATGCGATTAAATTCCCACCGAGAGCAAGCCATATTGGGCTTGCTCTCTTTTCCGAAACGTCTGGTATTGAACGTTCATCGGGTCCTTACTTCACCAGACTTCGGAAAATTCCGTAGATCAGAGCCGCGCTGGTAATGGTCTTTACCGTACGATCAAAGGCATCGCCTCGACCGCCAAGCGGAGAAATCATCACCTTAGTGGGAATGTAAATCACATCGCCCAATTCGATTCGGGTACCCGGAGACGGTCGCGTGATCGATCCCGTGGGACGGAGAATGATGATCCGGTCCGTGTCTGCATCCGAGGTCACTCCACCAGCCTTAACGATATAGTCACGAAGGCTCTGTCCCGGTTGGAAAACAAATGCGCGGGGGAGAACGGCGCCCGGCCCGTCGACCAGTACGGTCGATGGCAATTCCGGCACGGTGACCACATCCCCCGGCTTCAACACGACATTTTCCGTGGAGTTGGGGTTCTTAAACGCCGCCTCCGCCCGAATATCCATATTGCCGCCAATCAGGCTGAAAAGATCACTACCTGGGCGTGCAGGCGTTACCAACTCTCCGGCTCCGTCCGACGTCGGTGGAGCCATAGCACCCGCCGCCGCCGCGGCTCCGGCCACCGTACTTCCACCGATGGATGGAATACTGAACGGTGACCCGCTGGTTCCCGCGCCGGCCAGGAAGACGAGCCGATCGGTCTGTGCCTTAGCCAACGCCCGCTTGTACTCGTTGGTTTGCACGATGTTGAGCACCTCTAGTAAGCGAGGCTGCTGCGTCACCTGAGCACTGGTCTTGAGCAGATCCGGTCGACGGGCAAACTGAATTCCGTTCACCCACGCTTCCGATCGCAATCCACCGGCCTGCTTCAAGAGGTCCGTAAAGCGCTGATCCTTTCGCGTAAAGAAGTACGTTCCCGGATTCTTCACCGCGCCTTGGATGACCACCTGAATCGGGTCAGCGAGGATGCTACCGTCGATCGGAACCGTCACCAGGTCTTTATCCCGGATCAAACGGGTCGCGGCTGACTCCACGGGAATACGATCAACATCCTCCCCCTCCGGCGCATCCGACGCCGCGATCAGCGCAAATTTTTCGGAGTTCGGGAGAAGGCCGCCCGCCAAATCGATGAGGGAGGCCAGCGTCATTCCTTCCCCACGCGGGTACTCACCCGGTCGCTGAACGCCGCCGAGAATCCGCACCGTTCGCTGGGCGTAAACCTTGGCTTGCGATTTTCTGTAAATCGTTAATTTGTCCCGAGATTCCAGCAAACGATTTTCCGTTGCATCCCCCGCGAGCGCCTTCGTGATATCTACCAGAACCAGGCTGCCTAATGTGCCATCCAGATTCGTTCTCTGCAAGAAGGCTTGTGACAAATAAGCATCCAGCGACGGTCCGCCGGCGAGATTCACAAGATCGCGAACCGTCATATCCTTGGCGAGACCAAAGGTTCCGGGTCGCTGAACCGCGCCTGATAACTCGACGGTGAACGCGGGGGTGGCTCGCCATTCATCCTTCGTGTAGATCTTTATAACGTCACGTGGCTTCAAAGCAACGTTCACGCTGGTGTCCTTCGAAAACCCCGTTGAAGGGTCTAGAAGAATCACTGGTCCGAGCGTTCCATCCTCATTAAATCTTTGTAGGAACGCATTCTCAGTATTGGCGTTGAGACTTAGGTTCCCGGCCAATTCAATCAGGTTTTTGACCGTCATGTTTGACCCGAGCCGAAACTTCCCTGGTCTCTGCACGGCTCCGCTGATCTCTACCTCTTCATCCACCGTATCTTTCCACTGGTCTGTCGTGAAAAGGGTCAGCTTGTCACGGGCGCGAAGTTTAAGATTAGCGGACTGGTCTCCAGTTAGGGCCGCCGAAGGATCGACATGGAAAACAGGACCCGGGGTTCCGTCATCATTTGTCCTTTGCAGGTAGGCATGTTTTTTTTCAGCGTTAAGCCTAAAGTTGCCGGAGATCTCAATGAGATCTTTAACATTCATGCCCTGATTAAACGGAAATGTTCCCGGGCGCTGGACCGCACCTGAAACTTCAACAACTAGATCCACCGTTGCCTTCCACTGACTGATCGTATAGATTCGCAATTGGTCCTGCGTTTTGAGCGCAAGATTATATTGCGGATCACCTGCAATCGCTTTCACCGGGTTTATGAAGATTAGGGGACCTGGCGTTCCGTCATCGTTCGTTCGCTGTAGATACGCATTTTCTTTTTCAGCCGTCAGCGTCAGGTTCCCTGAAAGCTGCAGCAGGTCCTTCACCGTCATCCCTAAAGCCAAGGGGAACGTGCCAGGCCGCTGCACGGCACCGACAATGTCGACATTTTTCGGAACTTGATCCTGCCAGTCCGCAAGCTGGTAGACACGCACTTGGTCGCGGTCGTTTAGCAAAATATCATGCTTGGGGTCTCCTAGAGCAGCTTTCATCAAGTTCACTCGAAGGAGTGGCCCGGGAGAGCCGTCCGGCATATATCTCTGGATGCGACCTTCTTCGGTGTACGCGTCGGGCCTTAATCCCTTTGCCGCGCGAACCAAATCGGCAAGGCGCATTCCGTCTGCTCGGTAGTAAATATCTGGTTTTCGTACCGCGCCGGAAATTCTCACTTGGCGATCGCCCCGCCAAGCCACATCATTAACGTCAAAAATCTTGAGCGCATCCTCTGGCATCAGCTCAATGTCGGATGAGGCTTCCCGGCGCAGGGCAGACGCCAGATTAACCCGCACCAGCTTTCTCGATCCGTCCGCGTTCATGCGCTTGATTTCTGCCACGGATTTCTCTGCCGAGGGCAATAGCCCGCGCGCCAAGGAGACAAGCGAGCTAACCCGCATCCCTTTCTGGTAGGCGTAGGTTCGCGGCAACTCGACCGGTCCCTCGATGGATACCGAGTTCCGAATATCGGATCGAATACTGAAGATTTGAATTCGGTCGCCGTCGTAAATCACGGGATTGGATGCCGGCGCCTTCTTCGTAACGTTGACGTTGAGTAGCTTTCGCTGAAAACCGGGCACAACCGAGTCGATGGCGACGTTTTGCGCGACGCCAGAAGGTCGAATCCCACCTGCGAACGAAAGAACCGTCGAAAGCTCTTCGCCACCCTTCAGTTCGTAAGATGCGGGCCGATTCACCTCACCCGAAACTTCGACCTGACCTCGCTGGACCGTGAAGAACACGACATCGCCCGGTTGGAGCGGGGTGTCTTGCTTGGCGTCTCCCAGGATCAAAAATCGGTACAGATCAAAGGTTTTCATCGGCAAGTTGTTTCGCCGAAGCTGGATCGTACGCAGGGAGCCACGGTCGCTGGGACCACCGGTGGCCAAAATGAGGTTAAACAGCGTAAAGGTTGCCGGGACCTGGTACGCCCCCGGTGCGTACGATTCTCCCAAAATCGTGACGGTAAAGGTTCGCAGCTCGTCCAGTCGCAAACTGACCTGAGCGTTTCGAACGTAACCTTGAATCGACTCGCTGACCTGCTTTTCGGCCGAGGCCAATGTCTGTCCCACAACCACAATCTTGCGACCCGATTGCGGGATGGTGATATAGCCAAGATTGTCTACCGTCAGTTTGGACTCAACCGGATCCAGAGTGGAACTCGCAACCCGGAGGGTCAACTTGTCTCCCGCGCCGAGTTGGTAGCTTTCGGGCGGAGTCGCTTCTACGTTACCCAAATTAACCGGGCCGGACGGACCCGCAAATGCGTTGCCGTTGGCCCCCGTGGCAATTTGAGCCCTCGCCTGAGCTATGGAGCGGCGAGCAACTTTGAAGAAATCATCGCCGTACCGAGGCAACCGGGCATTCGGATCGGCTACGGTCGGGGTTAAATTGTCGGCTGGCGTTCCCCCGGGGCTTGACGGATTCGTCACCGCCGGATTTCCCGGGTTTGCCTGCGGGTCTCCCGTCGGGGGAGGCGTTACCGGCAGCGGAGTTGTAGCGGGCGGAGGCGTCCCCTGGGGCGCACCTTGCGGTGATACGGGGGGAGGCGTCGTCGCCGGTGGCGGCGTCCCCTGGGGAGGTCCCTGGGGCGGAGGCGTGCCTTGGGGCGGAGGTGTTGCCTGGGCAAAAAAGTGGATAGGACTAAATCGCGAACCCTTTTGCGAAAGCTCCTGCGCCACCGCAGGAATAACTGAACTGAATCCCGCCAATCCGACGATCATCAGCAAGAACAAGACGTACCACTTTCTCATAACACAAGGCTCCGCAAAGGACTCCCGTCCGACGGGTGACCGGAAGGTAGATTACCCATTCGCATGGACTGCATCCATGAATTGGGAACCCACTCGATCCTGATTTTTCATCTGGCTACAAAGCCCTGCCCATCGAATTTCTATGAAAACGGGTCGGACCATGATGGTCCGACCCCGCTTCAATCGCCTTAATCCGTTGCCGGTTACTTAGTTCGTAACCTGATTTCCGGTGGCCGGGTCCACGACGGGAAGTCCGCCCAGTGAGTAGGCAGCCGTTCCCCACGCGTACTTGGTCACGTCGAACGTTGAAAGCGTGTTGCGGAACTTCGCGCTGGTGTCGGAGAACACGTAGTTGTTGCCCTGGTCAAATCGACCGCTGTTCGTGTACCGAAGCGTATGAGTTGCACCGCCGTTGGTGGACCGCAGGTCGCAGCTAAACACACCGCCGACCGTACCGCGACCAACCCACTTTCCGAGCTGGTTAGAGTTTGCTCCGCTCGTCGTCAGAGCCTCGAGAGGCAACTGCGAGGAGGAGGGAAGGCTCGAGCCACTGAGAGCACCCTGCCCCTTCACGCCGAAGCCGAATGCCGGCCGGTAGGTTCGGAACTCTCCACCCGCGTCGGTCTGCATGCAGAACTGCTTCTCGGTGGCCGGAGCAACCAGGATGGTGCCGCTGACGTTGTCGATTGACGTGGCGCTGACCACATTGGCCGTGTCGGCGTCGCTTCTCTTTCGACCGATGACCGCCTGGTTGGCAACATAAGAAATTCGACCAACCTGTAGCGTGTAAACGCCCGCCTGGTAGCCCTGCTGAACGCAGCCATTGATCTGCATGCTCGGCTTGCCGAAACCGCGGTTGTTGTTCGACTCGTTGTAGCATCCAGGAGCCCATCCGCCAATCGAGTCGGCCGGAGAAACGAAAATCTGCTCGCTCTTCATGTACGGCAGAACCATCCAGCTCCAGTGAACTTCATTGCCCGCCGAGTTGTTCTCTCGGTGGTTACTCGGCATGAACATGTCGTCGCTGTCCGCCAGGTAGAGGTACAGGCCGACGCCGATCTGTTTGGTGTTACTGAGGTCCGACGTCTTCTTTGCGGCTGCCTTCGCCTGCGCAAAGACCGGGAAGAGAATCGCGGTCAGGATCGCAATAATCGCGATCACGACCAGAAGTTCGATGAGAGTAAATGCGCGTTTCATGACAGATGAGGTGAACTTGGCTGAATTAGCTTTCAGCTAATTATTCCGATCTATAGTTAAGAGAAAGTTAAAACGCGTATTACATTTCCGGTTTTCTTCTTCTTATACGCCGATTGCTTCCCCGCCGACCGGCAGCAATTCCCAAGTGATCAAAGTTTCTTTCCGAAGGATTTTCCTTCGGTTGGCTTCAGCCAGATGGAAGGGCGCGCCGTCGCCGGAGCGACATCCGGCGACTGATAATCCGCTGGCTCCGGGCGTACGTACGGCGTCACCGTCGCCGTGCCGTCGGCGAAAACCTGAAAGTAGCCAAAGCCAAAGGTTCGTCCCTCGGCCGGCTTCCAATTTTTCTCCAACTTACTTCCGCCGTTGCCAAATGTTGTCTGCAGCGGTCGCGAAGCGCCCGGGAGCGGGCAAATATCCAGGGCATGAACGTGCGCACAAACGTAGGCTCGCACCTTTCCATGACCAACCAGCGCCGCCGCCATTTGATCGGCTACCGATGGATCCACCGGGGCGTCGCCTTTAACGGTCGCCGGCTCCACCAAATTTCGGTGACCCAAGACAAATACCGACGTTATGGCTCGGTTCTGCTCTGCTTCGTCCATATCGTTGATTAGCCATGCCAGCGGCACCAATCCAATCTTGGGCAATCCCGTAACCGGATCGCTGACGGAGATGGGTGAGTCCGTATTCAGCACCACAAAGTGCACCGGTCCGCGATTGAACGAATAATTGCCGCCGCCCTCTTCATCGGCCAATTCGTTGGGATTTTGGTCACCCCCAAACGGTTTCGTCGCTCCCTTCGGCGTCAAGCCATGAGACTTTACAAACTTTTGCCACACCGACACCGTGTACGGATTCGTCAATTTGGCGTCTCCTACCTTCCGATTGGTCTCGTGATTCCCGGGGATCGCGATCAAGTCTGTCCCGCCCATCGGCACGGTCTTCACCAACGAGTACCAAGCCTCGGCCTGGCGGTTGAGCGTCTCCCCTTTGTCGTCCGCATAGTTCATCACCAGGTCGCCGCCGACAAACAGATAGTTCGGCTTGAGCGACGCCACATCCTTCAAGTTCTGGATTAGCTGAGGAACGTTTGCCGTGCTGGGATTCTGGGGCGTCACGTCGGAAGCATCCACGCGGTTGCAGCCAAAGAAGGCAAACGTAACGACCGGCTTAGGCGCCGGAACCACCAGCCTGTGAGCAGTTAACGTGAGGAGGAGGCTACTGATAATCATCGTTCAAATTCCTAAAAATATCATAGCCGAGGGAGCCGCACGCGATGCGCCCGGCTATATTCACGAACGATTGAAGGCGCTGGTCCGCAACTCGACCCGATGACTAGTTGCCGCAGGGGACAAGGTTGTAGGATGCGTAGCCGGGATAGAACTTGTCGCCGTACCCGTAGTCTTTCGGGTTCAAAGTCTGCTCAAGTACCTGATACTTTGCATGACCGTCGGCAAAAACGTAGTTAGCTCCGCCCGCATGTCGATCCCATTGGACCCGAACAATGTCTCTCCGGTCGTTCAAAGCGGTCTTCGGCAGAAGCCGCGCTTGCTCCCCGGTGAAATATGCGTACTGCATACGCGTCGGATTTCCCTTGACCAGCACCGAACCGGGACAAGGCTGTGACGGTAAGAATCCACTGACCCCCCTTTGCTTGCTGATCGTCGCCTCCGTGATCGAAAGACCTGGGGTGTCCAGGTTGTTTCGACGCTCAGTAATCGCGATGGTACCGGCGGGGCTCGGAAAAACGGACAGGCTCACCGGCACCCAATTGTGCGCGGGAATAAGGTTATAGTTCGGTAGGTAGCTGTACTTCGGAGCCTGCCAATTGCAGGTCTGAGGGTACTTTCCGAGGACACACGGAACCCTTGGCTTAATGGGTGTTGTGACAACTCTCGGCACGACCGGCGGATGATCAGAGGGGCAAACGAAAATGTCAAAACGCTTGATGTAAGATTGCATTAAGAAAGTCCAATGAACCAGGTAGTTATCGGGATTATTCGGGTTGGGAGTGAGGGCAGATTGCTCCCAGCTGGTCTGACACAGAGTAGCGTCATAGTCACCGGCATACAGGAACAGCGCCATTCCGATGTTCTTGGTGTTACTTAGACATGTGGTCCTCCCGGCGGCCTCTTTCGCCTGAGCGAGAACCGGGAAAAGTATCGCACTCAAAATCGCAATAATCGCAATAACAACCAGAAGTTCAATCAGAGTAAATGCATTTTTCATTCTTAACAAAAAGCTCCGTACATCGACAGTCGAGATCGGTATTTTCACCAGCTATCTTTAAGTCTAGATCAAGAAATTCAGCCTGACCAAGCGCTTTTTTGAATTTATGTGGTCACGGATTTCGAATTCCGCAGGCAAGCGTTCGGCTTAATCTGCACTGAAGGCGCGGTCAAAATCCCCTTCTCCCCTGGATGCGCTCGATTCCACACACGCACCCCTGCGGAAGCCACTGAACCCTGGCATCTACCAAATCATCTTCTTGGCGTAAAAAATGGTAAGCCCGGCGGAAGTCCATCGTTAAAACAACAGACCGACAACCAAAGGTTGTCGGTCTGAGTCAGGCGCCTAACTGCCGATTGTATCAGCGGGTTAGTTGGAGCAAGGAGCCGTGTTGTAAGCGGCGTAGCCCGGGTAGAACTTTTCGCCGTAACCGTACTTCTCAGGGTTCAACGTCTGCTCCAGCTTCTGGTACTTTGCGTGACCATCAGCGTAAGCATAGTTGGCGCCACCGGTGTGTCGATCCCACTGAACGCGGACGATGTCCTTCTTGTCGTTAGCAGCCGTGGTCGGGAGAACGCGAGCCTGTTCGGCAGTCCAGTATGCGTACTGAAGACCGGACGGCGAACCCGAAACCAAAACCGAACCGGGGCACGGCTGCGACGGATTGAATCCGCTCACACCCTTGTGCTTACCGATGGTGGCGCTGGAAGCCGAGATGCCCGGGGTGTCCAACTTGTTTCGTCGCTCGGCGATGGTGATCGTGTCGGCCGGGCTCGGGAGAACCGTCATGCTGACCGGAACCCAGTCGTGGGCCGGAATCAGGTTGTAGTTCGGGATGTAGCTGTACTTCGGAGCCTGCCAGTCGCAGGTCTGCGGGTACTTGCCAAAGTCGGCGATACCGTTGGCGCAGGCCACTTTCGGCGTTACCGGGGTGCTGTCCGATTGGCAGAGGAAAATGTCGAAGCTCTTTATGTACGGCTGCATCAAGTAGGTCCAGTGCACCTGATAGTTGTTCGGGTTGCTCGGGTTCGGGGTGAGCGAAGACTGCTCCCAGCTGGTCTGGCAGAGCGTATCGTCGTTGTCACCGGCGTACAGGAACAGGGCGGTGCCGATGTTCTTAGCGTTGCTGAGACAGGACGTCTTCTTAGCCGCTTCCTTCGCCTGGGCGAATACCGGGAAAAGGATCGCCGCGAGGATAGCGATGATGGCGATGACCACCAGAAGTTCAATCAGGGTAAATGCTTTTTTCATGATGCACACACCGCCCTTTAACTTTAAGAGCGAATGTTACGAAGTGTCGGACTCAAATGTTAAGAGAACATCAAGAATGCAGGATTGTGATTCTTTTCTGACCAATTCTTCAGCTAATGCGAGCCCGGTTCTACACCGCAATAAGTTGAGGGCAATTCACTGCCACTCCCGACAGGCCGCCCTCAATCTCCGTAACATTATCGATCCCCGCCCTTCTCAGCAAGCTTGCCCCGATCAGCGATCGCATCCCCGATGCACAGTGCACAAACACTGGTCTATCCCGCGGGATCTCGCCTTGTCGTGCCGCCAGGTACCCCAGCGGAATATGGATGGAACTCGCCATATGCGCCGTCCGGTACTCACTCAACCCACGGACGTCTAGAATGAATGCGTTTTCCGGGATGAACTTGCAGGCGACGGTTGCCACCTGTTCCTCGGAAGCGGGTGGCTCCATCCATCCTCGGATCGAATCGAGGCCAATCAACGCAAAGTCGCGCGCGGCGGAATCCACGGCTCCCTGACTCTCCGCAATCAACGTAACCGGCTCGTCGTATTCCAACAGCCAACCTGCCCACGTGGTGAGGGCCATTCCCTCCGGAATCGCGATCGAATTCGGAACGTAGCCGTGTCGGATAGCGCTGGCAGATCGAATATCGACCAGCACGCCGACTGGTTCGTGCACCTGGGGAACCGATGGGATGGACCCCAAAACCACGGGGCCAACCTTGTTGCGGAGCTTCATCTCCCGAAAGTATCGGGGTGGCTCGGGTTGGCCAGCCAACACTTCTGTAACGAACTCGGCCTCCGTCTTGGCTTGAAGAGCCCAGTTCGTCGCCCGCTCGTACCCGAGCGTTGAAACTGGGCTACCTCCTAACGATTTGCCGCACGCCGACCCCGAACCGTGTCCCGGCCAAACGAGCAAAGAGTCGGCAAGATGCTCTAGCTTTTTCAGAGAGCGATAAAGGTCGCCCGCCCCCTTTTCCATGGTCCCCGCCATATTGGCGGCCCGCTCCAACAAATCCGGACGACCTACGTCGCCAACGAACAGAAAATCGCCGGAAAATAGTGAGTGAGGCATGTCACTCACCGGATGATCAGTCAGAAGATACGCCATGTGTTCCGGCGTATGCCCCGGCGTGTGGATCGCCTTGAGGCTCAAGTTTCCTAAAGTAATGACATCGCCATCTTTCAACCGAATCGCTTTAGGTTCGTTCGCAAACTCGTATTGCCAGTCCACTCCGCCTTCGTCAGAAAGATACATGGTTGCTCCCGTCCCCGCCGAAAGCTCACGAGTCCCCGACAGATAATCGGCGTGAATGTGGGTCTCCATCGCCGCCGTGATTCGCAGACCCAGTTTCTTCGCCATGCGCAAGTACGGCTCAATGTCGCGCAAGGGATCGATGATTGCCGCTTCCCCCGTTGCTCCGCAGGCTACAAGGTAGCTTGCCTGGGCCAGAGAGTCATCGTAAAAATTTCGAATAATCATGTGTGCAACCTACAGGTATCTGGGGACCCACTTCAACTTTATCCCGAACAACTTGGCTTGTCCACCCCAAAATCTAGTGCAGGGCGGGGGCGGGATGGAAATGTCCCCAACCCACCCGCGCAAACAGCCAAATCGCCACGGAAAATACTAGTACCGTAAAGCCAAGTTGCAAGGCCTGGCGTGGAGCCCGGTCCCTCAGCAGTAAGCCAAGCAGCATTCCCGACACCGAGATCGCGACGACCGGCCCCAACACCATCCACGGCACCGGCTTAGCGAGTTCGGGCAAGAACGCTCCCAACGACTGAATGCTGATGACCAGCAACGATGTGGCCACGGCCGGTTTCATTTCCAAACCCACGTACAAAGTGAGTAAGGGAAGGATCAGGAATCCACCACCGGCACCTAGCAATCCACTGATCAGTCCGGTAAACAGGCCAAATAGCGGCACGTGCCAGGTCAACGGACGTATCTCGGTCGACTTCCCGGTCGGTGGCTTGGAGAGGAATCGGATTCCGACGATCACCATCAGACAGGCAAATGCCAGCAACAAAACTTCATCGCGATGCAACGCGCCCACTTGGTCGGGAATCTGCTTAATCAGTACCGCCCGGGAGAACATTCCGCCGAGCATCGATGGGATCGCCACCGATACCGCGATTCGGACATTGACTAGGCCATCAAAAATGCCCTTGATCGCGCCAACCAAGCTCGTGGTCCCCACCACCAACAGTGACGAGCCGGTGGCATGAGTGGCGGTGAGACCGAAAAATCCGACCAAAATGGGAACGGTCAAGATGCCTCCGCCGCCCCCCAGCATGCCTAAAAGCAGCCCCATCACTGCCACCGCCGCGTATCCCACGTATAGATAGGGCGAAAATAACCCGGAACGATTCACGAATCTTCTGCCACCGAGCGCCGGTCCGCCAGCTAACGATTGGTTTAAACTATCGCCGATGTCCGAGCTGCGTCGCCATCCCTTTCTGGATCAATGGGTTATGACCGCTACCCACCGGCAAGATCGGACTTTTTTTCCTCCGGCAGATTACAATCCGCTGGCACCAACTAAGCCGGGCGGATTCCCCACTGAAATTCCTTTTCCCGAATACGATATCGCCGTATTCGAGAATAAATTTCCGTCCCTGCGCGCGGATGCACCGGACCCGGCGGTACCCGGCACGGAACTGCTGCCGGTTCGCCCGAGCCTGGGTGCGTGCGAGGTGGTCTGCTATTCGCAAGTTCTCGAGTCCACTTTTGCCACCCTTCCGTTTGGTCAGGTGCGGAAACTCATGCGTGTATGGAAAGATCGCTTCGTAGATCTATCCTCCCGTCCGGATGTCGAGTACGTGTTTCTCTTCGAAAACAAGGGCAAGGAGATCGGAGTCACCCTGTTTCATCCGCACGGTCAAATTTACGCGTACCCGTTTATCCCGCCCATCGCCCGTACCGAGCTTGAGAATGAACGCGAACACTTCAATCGCACCGGACGACCGCTGATGCAGGACGTTCTCTCGGAATCAGCCGGCAACTTTGTGTTCGAAAACGAGCGATTCGCGGCATTTATCCCATTTTTTGCTCGGTACCCATTCGAGGTCTACGTCACCCCGAAATCCCACATCCCGTCGCTAGAGCAAATGAATGATGGTGACATGGACGACCTCGCCGAGGCGCTGCTCGCGGTGACGCGCAAATACGACGGTCTGTTCGGATTCTCCATGCCATACGTTATGGCCCTCCACCAACAACCGTCCATCCCCGGCTACGACTTTGCCTGGTTCCACGTCGAGTTCTATCCGCCCTATCGAACCGCCAACAAGCTTAAATATCTCGCGGGTAGCGAAGCCGGAATGGGTGCGTTCATTAACGACACCCTTCCCGAAGTCACGTCTGCGCAGCTACGGGAAATCCCGATTACTCCGATTCGGTAATCGCCGAATCGGATTTTTGAAACGCGGCGTTCAAGAGATTTCCCGCTTTTTCATCGGCGAAGGCCTTTGCGTATTTCCTGGCGCGGGCCGCTAACGGCTCGTTGGGATACTCCGTCGCGCACCGCTCCATCAGGGCAATCGCCGAGTCATATAACGTCGCCGTATTTCCGTACAACCGCCACCAATTGTTAAAGTCAGCTAGCCTTCGCGAAGCGGTTGCGGCCCGATAGAGAGCTTTGGAGCTCACCGGCGACTCCGGATACCGCTTCACAATTTCCAAGCAGATCGCGCGTGCCCGGTAGATTGCCTCGTGTTCGTAGGTATGTTCTCGAACGGCTAACCGGTCGTCCCGATTACTCACGCCCGAGTTGAGCTGAACCAACACTTGGCGCGCGCCATCCCACGCGGCCGCATTGTAGAGCAGTAAATTCCGGTGATTGTAGTAGTAGGAAGCCAACGCGTACAGCCCTTCGGCATCGGTCGCCTTAGCCCGTAAATCTTGCAGTTCCCGAACCGTCACCAACGGGTCGGGGATCACATCCACGCCGGGCACCTCCTCCCATCGGTAGTCGGTACTGCCCGCTTTCACCAAGGCACGACGCCGAGCATCATCCAGCCTGCTAAACTCGGTCTTCGCGGCCGCAAAGTCGCCTTTTCGAAGTAATCGGTAACCGAGGGAAGCCGTCCACTTATCTCGATCTGGGTCATCCGGACGTTGATCAATATACGCCCGCAACTGATCGATGGACATTCGAACATCCACCAGGTAGGCCACGTCCCGCTGGTACTTCAGCGTTCGGTAAGCATCCAAAGCCCCGGCAAAATCGCCTACTGACTGATAGCACACGGCCTTCAGTTCATTGGCCGGAGCCAACAGGTAGCTATTCGCGAAGTCAGCCGCTCCCGAATTCAGAACATCCAACGCGCTTCGATAGCTTTTCTGCCGATATCGAGCTCCCGCCGCCACGTAGCGCGCCAAATCTCGGCGCTCGGCGGTGGCGTCCTTCAGTGCTGAATCCGCCAGAGTCTGCGCCGTCACGAAATCTCCGCTCTGGTAGGCAATCTCCGCCAATCTCGCCTTGACGGCACCCGCAATCGGAGCGCCCGGGTTCTTTGCCAATACCTCTCGACCAAATCGGGCCACTCCCGCCAGATTACCGGTCCGTTTGGAAACCCCATCGTTCCCTTCTGACCACGAGTGATAAATGCGGTACTCGGCGTACGGTTCGAATAATGCCGGTCGCCTCAGAATCGCATCGTGGATAAGGACGCCGTCCGCCGGAGTCAAACGGGCCAACGAAAGCCGTAATGAGCTCGTCGCCGAAAGCTCCTCCGCTGGCGTCTTCGCCGTGTGGATGAGGTCCAGATACTGAACCGCCGCCTTACCAAACCTTTGCTCCGCAAAATCGATCCTTGCCAGAAGCCCCCGGGCGCTCCATTGGAACCGAGCAAAATCCGGGGTTCGCAGGATCGTATTGATGTACCCACGGGCCCGCGTCGTCGCCGCCGCTGATCCCGCATTGGGCTTCCCGGCTGGGTAGGCATCCGCCACCAATTGACGCGCCGCCATAATCGTTGCGCGTCCCTGGAGAGGGCCAGTGGACTTGGCAACCCGCTCAAATTCCGCCGCCGAATCCTTCAGTTCACCCCTGTAGTAGGCGACAAAAGCCGAATACGGACCCGCCGGTACCTTGGCCAGCAGCGCTAAAGCGTCAGTGGATTTCACGGCGGATCTCGCCGCTAGGTACTCCCACAGGCCAGCCCCGGCCGGCACCGCCAAAACCAACTTACGATCCCGCAAGGTATCGATACCGGTCGGGTCGGGGAGTTGAGCCCGGAGCGTCAACTCGTCATCGGTGACCCGGATGAGTTTCGCCAGTTGGCGCGTCTTGATGGCGGCTACCGCTTCTTTCGCGAGGGCGTCGGCATCCTCTTCCATCTTGTACCGCCGCTCGTAGTCGCGATCGGAGTACCCCGCCCGCTGAACTGGCTCCCGAGTGGTGTATTCCCCCCAGTAATCCACCGTCAGTGGCGAGGGCGGAGACCCAAAATCCACCGCCGGATCATTGAAGTAAATCGTATCCGTGATTTCACCGGAGCAAGCCCAGCCAACTGCCACCAAAACCGCTCCACCCAACCACCAACTTGTCCTTTTCACTTCAACTCCACTTTCTCCGGTTTACCTGCTGCGTCCTCATAACTCACGGTGATTTTTAATCTTCGACCACGGTCCGTAACGATCGGCCCAAAATGCGACGTTTTCCCGGGGGCCATACCGGCCGTCTTGAACACGTTTCGCCGATCCGATCTCGGGAAATCGCCCCCGTTCACCAGGTCCCCAAAATTCGACCCGTCCACGGTGATCGTCACCGGTCCCGATTCCACATTCCCCTCGTTCGTAACCTGTAGCGTGAGACTCTCCGTGGGAGCTTTCGGTTGCCCCGCTTCCCCACTCGGCCGCTCAATGTAATCAAATACGGGAGGTCGCTCGGTCGCCTTGGTTACCTCAAGTTCAATGCGTGGGCTTTCCTGTCTCCAAACCGCCGCCACCGTCGCGAGCGGCAACGCCGTGGGATCCCCATTCGCCGGATACCGGAACAACGCCGCCCCCCGGGCTCCCGTTGACCGCGCCAATTCCAAGTCACGCTTCAAAGAGTCGAAAGTCGGCACCGAGTAACGCAGGTACCACCCGGCGCGCGGTCCCTGGTTCACCCTCAGGTATGCCCCGGCCTCTCCGGTGCCGAATATCCACTCGGTCGCCGCGCCGTACCGGTCCTTGGCCTCGGGCAAGGAGATGCCTCTCACGACGCCTACCCGCTTCCGAGTCGGGTCAAACGCGAGCGTAGAACCATACGCCGCCACCCCGATCCAGAACGGCTTGCCAAATTCTCGAATCCTTGTGGCCGTCTCACTCAGGTTCGATAATGTCCTCTGATCGGACGGAGAACTGGGCAGATCGCCCTCGTAAAACTGCGGATACCACGCATCCAGCGGCTCCAAAACCGCCTTCAATGATGTCGCCATCATCCAAGTCTGTAATCCTGATATAGATAACTCGCCGGTACATTTTCGACGAACCGCCGCGAGTAACGAAGCGTATTTCCCAAGCTGCGAAGTGGGCACGTCAAAATCCAACTGCCAACCGATCACCCGGTACCCAGCCTGCTCCGCCCGCTTTTGTCGAGTCTGAAACTCGGTGATCACCGTTTGCTGGAGATCCTCGGCATTCGCTTCGCGAAAATGCCGCACCATTCCCGCATCCAAATTTGCGACTAGCACCAACGGAGGTGCCCCTTTGCTCTCCACGAACCGTTGGCCCAAGATTGGAACGACCTTTTCGCCGTCGTAACTCACGGTAAACGCTCGTACCAGCATCCGATCCGTTTCTAAGCGCTTGAGCTGAGAAATTTCATCCGGAGAAAATTGCAGGGGCGAAGACCAGTACCAAAACGCCAGCCGGAATGGCTCCCGTTCTGGTCGCTGCCATCCCGATGGCTGGCAGCCGATAATACAGAGGCACGCCAGAACTAACCCGAAACCCGGCTTAAGAATCAGCGCTCCGCGTTCCTCGCCACCCATCGGCCGTTGCCCACGGCCCGCCCTCAACGGCGGCATCGGACCCGACGTGGGTCACGCTCCCGATCGTCGCGAACCGGATCAGATCGCCCAGTTCTGCCGGCACGCCGCCCGTTGGACGACGCTCCATAAATCGAGCAAAAAAACCGGTATCCAAATTCCCTAACCGAAATTCCTCATCCGCCAACAAATCTCGGATAAACCCGATATTTGTCGCAATCCCCAGAACGTGAAAGTCCGCCAGTGCTGCATCCAGAGCATCAATCGCGTCTCGGCGGGTCTCTCCGTGGGCAATCACCTTGGCTACCATCGAATCATAGAACGACGAAACCGTGTCCCCTTCCTCAAAGCCCGCGTCGATCCGCACATTCGGATGGTTCGGCTGCGCCCACCGCTTGATCAACCCAATGCTCGGGAGGAAATTTCGCTCCGGATCTTCCGCAATGATCCGGGCTTCAATCGCGTGACCCCGGATCGCCAACCGGTTCCCCGCCATAATCGTCTCCGCAAGATCCAACACTGACCCTTCCGCGATCCGCAACTGCCAGGCCACCAAATCCAAACCGGTGATCAACTCCGTTACCGGATGTTCCACCTGCAGCCGCGCATTCACCTCAAGAAAGAAGAACTCGCCCGTGGTGGCATCCACCAAGAATTCCGCCGTCCCGGCTCCCACATATCCCGCCGCTTTCACCAGCCGAATTGTCGCCGCCCTCATGGCTTGCCAATCAAACCCCATCCGCGCGGCCGGGGCTTCCTCGATCAACTTCTGATGGCGGCGCTGGATGGAGCATTCCCGCTCAAATAGCACCGCAACATTGCCATGGGCGTCCGCCAAAAATTGGGTCTCGATATGCCGAGGAGCCGCCACATAACGCTCCACCATCATGGATCCATCGCCAAAACTCCGTGCCGCCTCGTCGCGCGCGATGGGCAACTGAGCGTCAAACTCGTCGGCGTTGTGCACGACTCGCATCCCGCGACCGCCACCGCCCGCACTTGCCTTTAGCAAAACCGGAAATCCGGCCGCGATCGCGGCCGCTCGCAATTCGCCATCCGTCGCATCTCGACGGAAATATCCCGGCAGAATGGGCACCCCACTTTCGGTCGCTAACTCTTTGGCCGCGATCTTATTTCCCAGCCGCCGCATCGCCGCTCCTGGCGGCCCCACGAACAGCATGCCCGCCTCTCGAACTCCGTCGGCAAAGGTATCCCGCTCACTCAAGAATCCATAACCGGGATGAACCGCTTCGGCGCCCGTCGCTGCCGCAATCGCCAAAATTGCCTCCTGATTGATATAGGAATCAATCGCGTGCGTCTCGTCCAAAATTCGAGCGTGGCGACTGTTCTCGTCCCCCGGTCCCGCCAGCCCAATCGTATGGATGCCTTGCTTTCGGGCCGTCCGCGCAATCCGAATCGCAATTTCGCCCCGATTGGCAATCAAGAGCCGCTTCAAACTGCGTACTCCGGTTTTCGCTTTTCTAAGAATGCCGCGAGGCCTTCTGCCGCCTCAGCCGAACCCCGCACTTCCGCTAACAGCCGGGCCGATTCTGCCAAATCCAATCGCGGTCCGCGTACCAGCGCTTTACAACGCACCGCCGCTGCCGGTGCCACTTTCAACTGCGCAGATATCCGTTTCTCAATCACGGCATCGATTTCCGCCGACGTGGTCACCTGATGCACCAGACCAATCCGCTCGGCCCGCGACACGTCAAAAATCTCGCCGGTCATGAATAACTGTCGCGCGTGTCCGGGCCCGATCTTCTCGAGCACATACGGCGATATCGTCGCCGGAACTAGACCCAGTTTCACCTCGCTAAACGAAAATTTCGCTGATTCGGACGCGATCGCCAGGTCCGATGCCGCGACGATACCACCTCCGCCGCCAAAGCACGGTCCCTCAATCGCCGAGATCACTAGCGCCGGGTAATCGGCGATCAACCGAAAAAGCGTTGCCGGCCCTTCAAGCGCGTCGCGCTCGTTTTCCGCCATCGATTTCTGGCCCGCCGCTCGCATCATGTTCAGGTCTGCCCCGGCGCAAAATGCCCCGCCCGATCCCCTAATGACGACCACCCGGATGTAGTCGTCCGGGCGACTCAATTCACCAATCAGCGCCGCGATCAGGCGGTCGTCGAGCGCGTTCTTCACCTCGGGCCGGTTCAGGGTCAATCTCAAGACGGCATTGTCTCGAATCACGGTGAGCATCACTCTATGTTACAAGGTACGACCGAACGTTTCATACTAAGCTGTGCGGTCGGAGCCTTACCAAATTGACCGATTCACTCTCGCCACCGTTGCCACCCGCGAGTACCTGAAACAGTTCTGGTGGTACGTCGCCATCGTTCCCACCTTCGGTCTGCTTTGCCTCGTCTTTGGCTACGGACCCATTCAGGTCATCGGAATCACGGCCCTCATGTGGCCGCTCACCATCCCCGGTCGCGCCGCTCTCACCACCGGCAAAACTGGTCGTCTTTTCGCCCAGGGCACTGTGGCCTCCTGGGATGATCAGGCGATCTATTTTCATGCCCCGGATGGTGGCGGGATGAAACTCGAGTGGGCGGTGGTACGAAAAGTCGTTGTCAACGGCAATTTCCTGGTATTCCGCACCCGCCGCCTTGGTTTCATCCCCATGCCCCTATCGGCTCTATCGGATTCCCAACGCGAAAATCTGCTCACACGCATCCTGGTGTAGGACCGCCTCAGTCCACTGAGGCGCCCGGAATAGCTTCACCCGCACCATCTAACCGTGCGGAATCCCAAAAATTCGATAAGATAGAAAACGTGGCACTCGCATTCGACCACCTGGCCCCGGCAGCGTATCCCGACGACCTCTATGCCGTCGATGCCGAAGTAACCCCAATCCCCAATTGGGATGCCTTTACCACGGAATCCGAAGCCCAGTACCGCGCGCTCGGTTTCGTCTCCATCGCCCGGGCCATCCCGGATGAGGCCGTCACCGGCATTAAACAGGCATTCCTTGATCTCATCATGGCTCCCGCCGTGCCCGCCGGCGTGGAACTGCAATATGAATCGGCGGGTCGGGGCGTGGTCGAGAGTCTCGAAGGGGACGAACGATCGGATTACGTCCGCAAGCTGATGTGGTTCACCCGCCACGATGCCCGGTTTACCGCCGTCGCCGAAGACCCTGCCCTTCTATCCGTCGTCGAACGATTACTCGGCGCCAAGCCCGAGCTATTCCAAGATATGGCTCTCTTCAAGCCGCCCGGAATCGGGCGCGAAAAGCCATGGCACCAGGATCACGCCTACTTCAACATTCCGCTAGGCACGCCCGTGGTGGGCGTCTGGATCGCTCTGGATGAGACCAGCCTCGCCAACGGTTGCATGGTCTTTCGCCCCGGCGGTCACCGCGAGGGTCCGCTACCGCATTTCAATCGCCGCGATTGGCAAATTTGTGATTCCGAAGTCCTCGGCCGCACCGGGAACGCCGCCGTGCCGCTTCCCGCCGGTGGTTGTGTGGTTTTCGACGGTCTCACACCGCACGGCACCCCGGCAAATCGCAGTGATCGCCGTCGCCGAGCGCTTCAGTTCCATTACATCCCCGCGGGCACCCCGCGGATCACCACCGAGGAGCGCACCGAGCTCTTCGGCGAGGGCGCGCACAACGCGAGTTGCTAAAAAATAGCCCTTCTCCACTTTCGTGGAGAAGGGCTATTTCGCTCGAACTTGGGGAATTACATGTGGGCGATGATGTTATCACCGAACTCGCTGCACTTGATCTCGGTTGCTCCTTCCGTCAATCGCGCGAAATCGTACGTCACGCGGCGGCTGGCGATGGCCCCGTTGACTCCCTTCAGAATCAGGTCCGCCACTTCCGTCCAGCCCAGGTAGCGGAACATCATTTCACCGCTAAGAATGACCGAACAAGGATTCACCTTATCCAAATTCGCGTACTTCGGTGCCGTGCCGTGAGTTGCCTCGAAAATGGCGTGACCCGTGATGTAATTAATGTTCGCGCCCGGCGCAATGCCGATGCCGCCAATCTGGGCCGCCAACGCATCGCTGAGATAGTCACCATTCAGGTTCAAGGTAGCGATGACATCAAAGTCTTCGGGGCGAGTCAATACCTGCTGGAGCGTAATGTCGGCAATGGAATCCTTAATCACGATTCCGGCACCCGGCTTGCCTTCCGGAATGCGGCACCACGGTCCTCCATCAATCTCCTCGGCACCAAAGAACTCTCGCGCCACCTGGTAGCCCCAGTCTCGAAATCCACCCTCGGTGAACTTCATGATGTTGCCCTTGTGGACCAGGGTTACCGACTTTCGGCCGTTATCAATGGCGTACTGAATCGCGCTATGCACCAATCGCTCGGTACCCAGATAGCTGACCGGCTTGATGCCAATGCCAACCATGACTTCGCTTTCCCGCGGAGCCGCGCCGACTGATTCCAACTTGGCGTTCCAAGCGTCGCCCGCCACCTTCGTTCCAAACCGAATCTTGCCAAACTCTTTCGGAAAATTCTCGGCCAAGAAGTCTAGAATCTTCTGAGATTCGGCCGTTCCACCCGCGTACTCAATGCCGGCGTAAATGTCTTCGGTGTTCTCACGGAAGATCACCATATCCACCGCTTCCGGCTTCTTTACCGGGCTGGGAACGCCTTCAAACCACATCACCGGGCGAAGACAAACGTAAAGGTCAAGAATCTGCCTCAACGCAACGTTGAGCGACCGAATTCCGCCGCCTACCGGAGTGGTAAGCGGACCCTTGATGCCGATGAGATACTTGTCGAAGGCTTCTAGGGTGGCGTCGGGCAACCAAGATCCCGTCTCGTTGAACGCCTTTTCGCCCGCGAGAACTTCTTGCCAGGCCACTTTCTTGGTGCCGCCAAACGCCTTTTCCACCGCGGCGTCGAACACGCGGACACTCGACTTCCAGATATCGGGACCGGTTCCGTCCCCTTCAATAAACGGAATAATCGGATCGTTTGGAACGTTAAGACCGGCGCTGGTCATTTGAATCGGGGTAGCCATGCTGCCCGATAGAATACCGCCCGCTTTCGAAAATCGAAAGCGGGCGGATTTGAAGACGACTAGCGTCCGAGCTTACGCGTCAACCGGACTAACCGGCCATCGCTATTCAAGAGAACGTCACCCTGAGCATTCATTCCAAGGCCGTAGACATTCACAAAGAGCACTTTATCTCCCGTCGTGCCGGAACCGTCGCCGCCCCCAGCCACTGTCTTCAACGCTCCGTCATACAACCGACGCACCTTACGCGCGTCGCCGATGTAAAGCGCGCCAGTTGAATCGGTCGTGATGGCATTGACGTAGGTGAACCTTGCTAGAGTTGCGTCTGCGTTGTCAGCGGATCCGCTCACACCGTCGCCGGCAACCGTCGTCACCGCTCGCGTTACGAGATCCATGGCCCGAATTCGGTTGTTGCCTCGATCACAGACAAACAATTTGCTCGATTCTGGCGAGTACACGGCACCAACCAGATTGCCAAATCGTGCCGTATAGCTCGGACCATCAACGTATCCACCCACTCCGGTTCCGGCCACTGTATCTAAATACCAAGAGGTCGCTAGACTCCGGTTGCCACCAACATATCTCAGCTGACGAATGCGGAAGCCGGTGTACTCCGTGAGAAACAGCTCATCGTTCGACGGTCCCGTCACGGCTACGGGCCCCCGCAATCGAGCGACGTCCCCGGTCCCATTCGCATCTCCGGCCACCCCGGCCGCTCCCGCGATTGTCGAGACTCCCCAGTTCGAGGAAATGGTCGGATCCGCGCCATCGTAATACAACGCGACTCGGCGTATCGTCTGGCTTTGTTCATCGGCCACGATGATCTCGGTGCCGGCTTTGTTCACTTGAATCGCATCCGGCACGCCAAATCGAGCGTCGGAACCGCTACCATCGGCCGTCCCGGAAAACCCAGCTTTACCCGCTACCAAAGTGACATTTCCGGCGGTATCGATTCGGCGGATGATCCTTAGGAAGGCGTCGGAGACGAAAATGTTGCCCGCCCCGTCGGTCGACATATAAGTCGTAACCGAGTCAAAGGAGACGTTCTCAAGTTTTCCTACCGTGCCCCCAAACGAATTATTCCGGGATAGATATTGCGCGACGACGTTCGGTGATCCAGGACCTCCGCTCGGATTCAGGACCGCTTCTAGGCCGGCGTAAACGCTGGTCGGAGCTTCTACCGTGACGGCGAAACGGAAAGCGTTGACAGTCCCTGGAATCGAGAATTGCCACTCCCCTGCTTCAATCGTCTGCCCCGGCTCCACCCGCTGATTAATATCGATGTAAGGCCGCTGAAGACCATTAAGATCTGCAAACCCGGTTGGGTTCGTCAGTTTCGGCTGGCCCACCGACGTTCCGTCGGGGGTACCAAAATCGAACGATCCCTGCGAAACCACCCGGCGAATTGCGTTCGCTCCTTTATCGGCTACAAGAAGTCGTCCGCCCGGCTCGGTCGCGAGGCCAACCGCCGAACCGAACAGTGCGGTGGAACCAGGACCATCCAGATATCCCGACGTGCCGAAACCGGCTACTACCGCCACGCTCCAATTCTTCGCCATCAGCGGCGCCGCCGTCGCCTTTAGAACGATTCGCTTAATCTGATTGTTTCCGGTATCGGCCAAGTAGAACGTATCGCCGACTGCCGTAACGCCGCCCAACGTGGAAAACAGGGCCGAGCTACCATCGCCAACCGCGTTCCCGACACTGCCAAACACAACGGACTTTCCGGTGGCCGCCAGGTATATGCGAACCCGATTCAACGAATTCTCGGTCACCAGCAGCGATCGGTTGTTGGTCATGGCAATCGCGCGCGGATCGGTCAGTCCCGAAGATCGCGTGGCGACGGCGCTGACCGTTAGGCCGACGGCTGAAAAGGCATACGTCAAAGTTCGGATGGATCCATTGCCGGTATCCGCCACTAAGATCTGGTTCACCGCGGAATCGATCGCGACGCCGCGCGGGCCGCTAAATCGCGAGGCCGCCACGGTGCCGTCTACATTGCCCGGAGTTGCGTCCGCCCCGCCAATCGTTGTCACCAATCCAGAATTGATGGCAATCAACTTAACTGAGTGAAGCGACGAACACGGGGCCACCAGGAATTCGCGTCCCGTCGCCGGATCGCGAAGATAAGCGAGGGAATCGGCCGGAACGGAAAGCGCAACCGTGGAGATGTACCCATCTTGCAGTTTTCTCAGGCGCGCATCGGTGCCGTTAAAGTAAATACTGCCATCCTGACCCACCGCCACTGCCGTGGGGAACGTGGTCAGCGCTGTCGTAGCCGGACCATCGTCGTAGCCACTTCCGGCGCAGCGAAATGCGGAACTCACCACCGCTCGGTCCCTCAGATCGGTTTCGTAATTGGTGGCCGGACCAATCGGGCCGAACTGAATTCGGATCGGCCGACCGACGCCGATAGCCTCATTCAGATTGTTTTTCAGCCGAACCTTAATCGAACGCCGCCCCACTTCTCCGCCCTCCGCGAGCAGGGTGGTCGTTTCGAAAGTGACGGCACTGCCGGTGAGCACGGCTGCCTTGCCCTTCGAAGGTTTGGCACCGTCAGTCTCCAACGGCTGAATTTGCACCTTTCCGGAAGCAACGTCCACGTTAAAGAGTGCGGTGCCCTTTTCCGTCGCCGGCGTTGGGGTTGGAGATGGCGTAATGCTATCCGAGCCCCCGCCAGCTCCTCCACAGCCCACGAGAACCGCTGGCAACAAAAATCCAATGAATCGCAATCGCTTCACTCCCCCATTGTACGTCGTGAATGTGATTTTTCTAACCGGTGAAATTGCCAGCTTGAATACTCCGTAGGACGCTACATGCCCGCAATCATCCATCCCTACGAAATTACGGTTAACTGGTCTGGCGGTCGAGACGGTACTGGGATTGCGGAAACCCAGGTCAGTCAAGTGCAGTTTCCCCTGTCCGTTCCCGTAGAGTTCCAGGGGCCAGGAGTTACCGGCAACACCAATCCCGAAGAGATGTTCACGGCTACCGTGGCGAGTTGTTACGCGATCACATTTGGAATCATCGCCGCGAATCGAAAACTTCCCGTCGCGAGCGTGAGCGTTACCGCTTCGGGCGAGGTGGAGCAAAACGGGGCGTCTTTCAAATATAAGAAAATCACGCTCCGACCGAGCATTTCGGTGATTCCCGGCACCGATCCGGCCGTCCACGCGGAGATTCTCAACTACGCCATCAAGACCGATCAGTACTGCATTATCGGCAACGCAATTCGTGGCTCCGTCGAGATCGTGATTGAACCGAGCATCGCTTAGGAAGCTCTTAGGGTTGGAAAGCTTGCATTCCAACCCAAGTGCCGGCAAACGCTATTCCGAGTGTGAGCGATTATAGAAACCGACGCGCCGATTCCAAACTTCGGGGGACGGCCGTGAGCGGGTCTTCCTCCCCTTCAAATTCCAACGAGAGCCATCCGGCGTACCCCGCATCTCTAAGGTGCCCAATGCACTTTGCTAAGTCCACATCGCCTTCCCCGAGGGAAGTTCCGACGTACCGGGTGCCATCTAATGCGGCGTACGCAAAACCTTCGTAATCGGGAAGCGCTCGACGAAAATCCTTGAAGTGGACCATGTTGGCCACGTCCGCCAAATCCGCGATTGCTTCCGCCGAGTCTTGACCGACCAGCAAGAAATTTCCGGTATCCGGATTCGCTCCGAGTGAGGCAATCCCTACCTCGTCAATAATCCCGCGAACCTGGGCAGACTTCCCCGCCAGCGTCCCATGATTCTCCAGCGCCAACTTAACTCCCTGGTCGGCGGCATACTCCGCGGCTGACCGGAGGCCATCAATGATCCATCCGCGGGCTTGATCGAAAGTGATTCCCTCCGCCACGTCACCGGCAAAAACGCGTACTACCTTGGCGCCGTAGTGGTTTGCCTCGTCGACCCCAAACTTGATGCGATCCACCTGGGCTGATCGTTCGGCAGGTTCTAACTTAGCAAAGTTATTACTGACGCTGAAGATGGGCACCGGTAGGCCGGTGGCATCCAGCCCGGCTTTTGCCAGTTCTCGTCCCGCGGGCACGTCACCCTGGTAGAAGAAATCGAGTAACTCCACTCCCTCTGCACCACTCACGGCGGCGTGTTCGATGAAACTCTGGATGGTAATCCGCCCGGCTTTCCATGCGTGAAAATACGACCACATGGAAACGCCAAGGCGCATGATTATCGGACTCCGACTACTTTGTCACCCAACGCCGTGATGAGTGGACCGAAGAACAGAAACGTGCCGAATACCGCCGCTGCACACAGTAAGAAAGCACTCTGGAGTGCCGGACGAACCGGCGCCAATCGGGTGATCGCCTGCTCGTCGTTGGGCACTACGGCCGCGTAGGCGATGCGCAGATAGAACGAGACGCTAATGATGCTGCTTACCGCGAGGATAATCGCCAAAGGCATCAAGCCGGCTTGCATCGCATCCCCAAAAATTAGCGCTTTTCCGAGGAATCCACCGGTGAGCGGAATGCCCATCAGCGAAGCCATGAAAATCACCAAACTGGCGGCAGCCGCCGGAGATCTTCGGAACAGACCATTCAGGTTCTCCACGCTGGTCGTCTCCTCGCCGTCGCGAGCCGCCAATGCGATAACCGCAAAAGCCCCAACGGTACTTACGGAGTAGGCGAGCATGTAGTAGATCAGGGTGTTCGGCCCGACCTGCGAAGGGGCAACACCGTGAGCCAGAATCGCCACCAGGATGTACCCCGCATGGCCGATCGAGGAGTACCCGAGAATGCGCTTCACGTCGGTCTGCCGCAGAGCCACGAGATTTCCGTAAAGCATCGTGAGCCCGGCGATCACGCTAAGCACCGGAAGCCAGTAAGCCTTCAAGTCCGACGCGTAACCGAGCAAACGGAACATCACCACGAACGCGGCGATCTTGCTTCCGGTCGCCATGTAGGCTCCGACGTTCGTGGGCGCGCCTTGGTAAACGTCGGGAGTCCATTGGTGGAATGGAAAGAAGCTCGACTTAAACCCAAGCCCGATCAAGAGCAAGGCGAGGGAGAAAACGACCAGCGTACGAACATCAGCCTTTCCGCCGGCCCAAGCTGCGCTGATCGCGCTGAGATCGAGAGACCCCGAAGAACCGTAAAGCAATGCGATTCCGTATAGCAGGAACGCACTCGCAAAAGCGCCAAGCAGGAAGTATTTCATGGCCGACTCTTCCGACTTCTCTTCCGATCGGCTGATTCCGGCCATGACATAAAGCGAGATCGACAGAATCTCCAGTCCGACAAAAATCAGAAGAAGATTTGAGGTCGAAACCATCAACATTGCGCCGCTAATGGACCACAGCAGCAACGGATAAAACTCACCGAACGGAATCCGCTTTTCGCGAAGGTAAGGCTCGCTAAACAGGATCACCAAAATTCCCACGACCACGAGCGTGATTTGCGAGGCAAGTGATAGCGGATCTCGCAACAGCATTCCGCCAAAACTGGTGGTTGCCGGCGCGACGAATTGAACTGCGACCAGTCCGCCGGTCAAAAACAGACCAAAGACGGACAGAATCACGATGAGGGAGTTGTCCCGCTTGGGGGCGACAATTTCCAACACGAGCGCCGAAATGCCCGTGAGCACAACCATCACAAACGGAAGGATGAGCGACCAATCAGTTACGGGAACGGGAAATTGAAACATCTTTAGTGCTTTCCTCCATCAATGCTGGCGACAGCCGCGGCGGGCGAATCCGCCGCCACGTCGCGGTCGGGAGTCAGGTGTAATCGACCCGGTGCAATCACCACGCCATCCTTCGTCAAAGCACCGGCATCCGCTTCTCGGCTCGAAATTTCATGTGTATCGTCTGACCAAACGGGACGTTGACCAACGGGATTCGTGGCCATCAAGCGCGTCGCCTGGGTACTCGCTTCCAATGGCTTGAAGAATAGTCCTGGAGCAAGCCCGCCAACAAAGATCAAGGCAACCATCAACACGGCAACGCCAAGCTCACGGGGATGCAGGTCGGACATTTCTGAGTTCTTTTCGGAAATCGGCCCAAGAAATAGATTTCGGAACATTCCCAGCAGATAGACCGCACTAATGATGACGCCCGCCCCCGCGGCCACGGCAAACCCCAGATTGAATCCCCACGCATTGGCGTATCCCGCTTCGAAGGCTCCCATGAGTGCCATGAATTCACCGATAAAACCATTGGTAGAGGGCAGGCCTACACTACCGAGAATCCCGACCAGGAAAATGAGCGCCATGACCGGCACCCGGGCCTTCAATCCGCCGAAAGCGGAAAAGTCGGTGGTCCCGTTTCTCAGCATGAGATAGCCGAGAGTCATTAGGATCAGACTCGTGGTAATTCCGTGGGCGAACTGCTGCACGCCGCTTCCCATCATGCCCACATGACTCAGGCTGAATATCCCAAGCAGGACAAAACCCATATGCGAAAGCGATGAGTAAGCAACCATCCGCCGGGCGTCTTTCTGAGCCGTTGCTAGGATCGCCCCGTACAGAATGCCGATTACGGCCAGCGTGGCAATCACCGGCGCAAACTGTTGGGTGGCGTCAGGATAGAGCGGGAGGACGAAACGGAGAAATCCGTAGCTTCCCAGCTTGACCATCACGCTCGATAGAATGGGAGCGACAATGGGAGACTCGGCATAGGTATCCGGGATCCAACTGTGGAAAGGAAACGCTGGCGTTTTAACGAGGAGAGCAATTGAAATTGCCCAAAATCCCCATGCCTGCGCCTGAAGTGCGTTGGCCCAGAACTGACCTCCGGCCACAGATTGCTGGATATCCAAGATCGAAAAGCTAAGGCTGCCCGTGACCGCACGGTGCTGAATGGCGAGAGCAACCATGCCCACCAACATGAAGATCGATCCGGCAAAGGTGTAAATCAGGAATTTCGCCGCGGCCCGCTTTCGGCCCTCACCGCCCCAGATACTCACCAGGAAGAACATCGGCAGCAGAGTTAATTCGAAGAAGGTGAAGAATAGGATTAGATCCAGCGACAGGAATGCGCCAAGCATCGCCGATTCCAGAATCAGCAAGAGGCCCATGAAGATCTTCGTCCGCTCATTCACGGCGGTGCCAAATGAGACCGCAATAAAGCTCAACAACGTGGTGAGCAAGACCATCCAGTAGCTGATTCCGTCGATACCTAGCTGGTATCGGACCCCGAGCGGCTTAATCCATTCAACCGACTCTTTCAGCTGAAAATGAAACGTCTCGGCGGAAGTCTTGAACAAAACGAAAACGCTGAGCAACAGCACCAATCCGCTGATCGCCATCGCGATCGACTTGGGCCGCTTGGTGTCTCCATCGGGCAGAAAGAACATGCCGATGCCAGCCAAGAATGGCAACCAGACCAAGATCGATAGCAAAGGCATTACTTTCCTCCTCCCGCGTTCAAGACGTAGATAAACCAGCCAACAATCCCGACTCCACCGATGAGCATGAA